>Ga0222648_1000014_pt1 | contig 143530 bp, 142 predicted proteins | sample AntAcemetagen335_FD_181021 | JGI IMG/M metagenome (GOLD analysis project Ga0222648, IMG submission 181021) | Saline water microbial communities from Ace Lake, Antarctica - #335 | ecosystem: Environmental > Aquatic > Non-marine Saline and Alkaline > Saline | place: Antarctica: Ace Lake... | reverse complement strand
TTCTTCGGGCGCGCCGTCGATCTGGTCATAGGCGCGGAATTCGCCGAAATACTTCGTGATCGCTGCAGTCAGCGTCGTCTTGCCGTGGTCAACGTGACCGATCGTGCCGATGTTCACGTGCGGTTTGGTGCGTTCGAACTTTGCCTTTGCCATTCTTCAGGACCTTAATTTCAGAGGGGCCGAGGTGACCCGTTTCAGCATCGCGGGCGATGTATTTGGAAACGGACGGGAAATCAAGCGCAATGCGGCCACTGCTGGGCTTTTCGCGGTTTTGTTTACCAGCCCTGCAAAGCCGCAGGGCAGAGGCGGGCGGGACAGACCCGCCCGCGCCCGTCAGATCAGCCGATCACGGCACCATCGGCCTTTTTCACGGCGATGACGGTCGAACGCGCCAGCTTGCCGTCACCGTCAGGGAACGGCGCAGCGGGGTGCTGAATACCGACGAACATGGTGCGACGGTCCGCAGACCATGTCAGACCTGTCACCTCGGACCCGTTCGGGCCGGTCAGGAAACGCGCAATTTCGCCCGTGACCGGATCACCTGCCAGCATCTGGTTGTTGCCCATGCCGGCAAAACCTTCTTCGTTGCTGTCATCACCGTCGGTTTGGATCCACAACAGACCAGAGCTGTCGAACATCATCCCATCAGGCGAGTTGAACAGGTTGCCTTCGTTGATATTCGCCGACCCGGCATTTGCGTCCTGATGCACGGTGGGATTGCCCGCCATGACATAAAGGTCCCAGCCAAAGGTCGTCGCGGCGTGATCCTCTGCATCGGGGAACCAGCGCAGGATCTGGCCATACCGGTTGGCTTCGCGCGGATTAGGCGAATTTTCCACCGCCTGCATCGCATCGCCACCGGCATTGGTCGCGTCAGCGCCGCGCCGTGAATTGTTGGTCAAGGCGCAATACCCCTCGATTGCGACGGGGTTAACGGCGACCCATTCCGGGCGGTCCATCGTGGTTGCTCCGACGCGGGACGCGGCGACGCGCGTATAGATGGCGATTTCGGCAGCATCCATCCCAGTTGCCTGTGGGGTCAGCGCCACCCATTCACCGGCCATGTCAGTGGCGAAACGGGCAACATAAAGCTGGCCATCCGACAGCAGGCTGCTTGTGTCCCCACCGGGCGTGTAAACACCGGCAGAAACGAACTTGTACAGAAATTCACCACGCTCGTCGTCGCCCATATAGACAACGACGCGCCCGTCACGCGCGACGACAACGGCGGCGTTCTCGTGCTTGAAACGGCCCAGTGCAGTGTGTTTCACGGGTGTGGATGTCGCGTCAGACGGGTCAATCTCGACCACATAGCCCTGACGGCGCGGTTCGTTGACGTTCTGGCTGACATCGAAACGGGCGTCGAACTTTTCATAGCCGTAGCGGCTTTCCAGCCCGATCCCGTAGCGGACGTAGTCATCAGGCCGTGCAAAGGCAGCGTCGGTAGATCCGAAATAGCCGTTAAAGTTTTCCTCGCAGGTCAGGTAGGTCCCCCAAGGGGTTTTGCCCGATCCACAATTGTTGAACGTGCCCAGCACGGTCATGCCTTCGGGGTCTGCCGCCGTCTGCAACAGCGGATGACCCGCCGCAGGGCCAGAGAACGTCATCGGTGTGTTCTGGGTGATGCGGCGGTTGAACGGGCTATCAACGACAATGTCCCAACCGTTCGCGCCTTCGGCGACTTCCATCACTGTCACGCCCTGCATGTTCTGCAGGATGCGCGCATCGTCGGCACTGGTGGTTTCACCGCCGGTATGGGGCAGGTTGATGTCAGGGTTCACATATTCATGGTTCACCGCGATAACCTGACGGCCGCCGATGCTGAACAATTCCATGCCGTCGGTGTTTTCACCGAACACGCGATCGGAACTGGCCAGATCGACACCGGTTTGCTGGTTCAGCGGGGCGGCATCTGAAAACAGCGGCTGGCCCCATTTGGCGACCGGCTGCCAAGTATAGCCTTCAGGCACATGCACGGTGAAATCCGTTGCGATTGGAATAGCGTTGAACCCGAAACGGTGGGTCGCCTGTGCCTGTGCCGAGGTGCCCGACAGCAAGCCCGTTCCCATCACTGCCGCGCCAGACCCAAAGGCCAAGACGCCGCCCAGAAAGCCGCGCCGCGACAAGGCGGTGTCAACGACGGCATCAAAATCGGTTGTGGCAGGTGCGGGACGCTGCAATTCATCCCATTCATCCCAAGACAGGGTCTTTGTGTCGATATCTTTCATGGCGCGCACTCCTTGCTGGCGTTGATTTCGACCAAAGGGAGTAAAGGTGATTCTTCTCAGCGATGTGACACGCGGCAGAAAAAATCAGGTAAAGCGGTTAACGCGCGGAAAACCGCGTGGCGCCATCCGCCCCGCAGTGGCGCGTTTGCCAATCCATTCATCAAGCTCGGATTGCGTGCGCGTCCGCCCCGCGGGGTCCAGCCATGTCAGCCCGTCCGCCAAGGTGAAGGTCGTGGCATCCGACAGCCCGCCGTCCTTGTATTTTTGCAGGCGCACGCCTTTGCCACGGGTCATTTCGGGCAGCTCGTCGATGCCAAAGACCAAGACCTTGCGGTTTTCGCCCACCACAGCAACGTGATCGCCGGTGATCCGTTTGCACAGCCGCGCGGTGCTGGCGCCAAGGTTCAGCACCTGTTTACCGGCGCGCGTCTGGGCCAGAACCTCGGCCTCGGGCACGACAAAGCCGTTGCCGTCGGTTGATGCGACCAGCAGCTTTTCACCCGGTTTATGGATCAGGATGTCGATGATTTCCGCCTCGTTCGGCAGGTCGATCATCAGGCGCAGCGGTTCGCCCATACCGCGCCCGCCGGGCAGGTTGGCGGCGGATACAGTGTAGAACCGTCCGTTGGCACCAAAGACCAGCAATTTGTCGGTGGTTTCGGCGTGAAAGGTGAAACGGGCGGCATCGCCGTCCTTGAATTTCAAGTCGCGCGTCAGGTCGATATGGCCGGTCATCGCGCGCACCCAGCCCATCTGCGAACAAACCACGGTGATCGGTTCGCGGTCGATCATCGCCTCGATCGGGACATCGGCGACATCGGCGGCCAACGCGAATTGCGTGCGCCGCGCGCCGCCGGGGCTGGTGCGGCCGAATTGCTTGCGGGTCTCGCGCAATTCATCCGCGATACGCGCCCATTGCAGCGCCTCGTCAGCCAAGAGCGCCATGATCCCCTGCCGTTCCGCCGTCAAAGCATCACGTTCAGCGATCAGTTCGAGTTCTTCAAGCCGCCGCAACGACCGCAGGCGCATGTTCAGGATCGCTTCGGCCTGCACTTCGGTCAGGGCGGTTTCAGGGTCAGTGGCTTTTGGCCCGACATAATCCTTTTCGGATGTCGCGCGGATGTGCGGATGCGCCCAATCTTCGGCCATCAGGGCGGATTTGGGGTCGTCGTCGTAACGGATGATGTCGATCACGCGGTCCAGATGCAGAAAGGCGATGATGAAACCTTCGAGCACCTCCAGCCGGTGGTCGATCTTGCCCAGCCGGTGGCGCGAGCGGCGCACCAGCACATCGCGCCGGTGGTCCAGAAAGGCGCGCAACACTTCTTTCAGGGAACAGACGCGTGGCGTCAGCCCGTCGATCAGCACGTTCATGTTCAGGCTGAACCGGATTTCCAGATCGGAATTGCGAAACAGCATGCCCATCAGCATATCAGGGTCGACCGACCGCGCGCGTGGTTCCAGCACGACGCGCACATCCTCGGCGCTTTCGTCGCGGACATCGGCCAGCAGCGGGACCTTTTTGGTCTGGATCACCTCGGCCAGTTTTTCGATCAGTTTCGATTTCTGCACCTGATAGGGGATCTCGGTCACGACGATCTGCCATTGGCCACGGCCCAGATCCTCGACCTCCCATTTCGCGCGCAGGCGGAACGACCCGCGGCCGGTGCGATAGGCCTCGGCCATATTCTCGGGTGGTTCCACAATCACACCGCCGGTGGGAAAGTCGGGGCCAAGGATATGGGTCAGCAGGCTGTCATCGGCCGCCCCCGGCGATTTGATCAGATGCAGGCAGGCGTCGATCAATTCATGCAGGTTATGCGGCGGGATATTCGTGGCCATGCCGACGGCGATGCCGCTGGACCCGTTGGCCAGCAGGTTGGGGAAACTGGCGGGCAGCACCGATGGTTCGGTCAGGCGGCCATCGTAATTGTCACGAAAATCGACGGAATCTTCGGACAGACCTTCCAGCAGCGCCTCGGCGGCGGCGGTCATCCGCGCCTCGGTATAGCGAGAGGCGGCGGGGTTATCGCCATCGATATTGCCGAAATTGCCCTGCCCGTCCACCAGCGGATAGCGGACGTTGAAATCCTGCGCCAGACGCGCCATCGCGTCATAGATCGCGGCGTCGCCGTGGGGATGGAAATCACCCATCGTGTCGCCGCTGATCTTGGCGGATTTCAGAAAACCGCCCGTGGGCGACAGCCGCAGCCGCGACATCGCATAAAGGATACGGCGGTGGACCGGCTTCAGCCCGTCGCGCGCATCGGGCAGCGCACGGTGCATGATCGTGGACAGCGCATAGGTCAGATAGCGGTCGCCGATCGCACTGCGCAGCGATTCGGTTACGTCATTGGGGCCGGGGGCTGTCTCGTTCTCATCACTCATGGTCTGTCGTGTAGCGATCAAGGATTCACCCGTAAAGCGGGGAATTGGGGATGCGGGGCTGCTTGCCCTTTTGCGCGGGTTTCGCCAAAGCTGCGCCATGGTGCAGAAATCCATCCTGATCACGGGTGCCTCGTCGGGCATCGGGTTTGACGCGGCGCAGGGCTTGCGCGCGGCGGGCTGGCGCGTGTTCGCATCTTGCCGCAACGCCGAGGATTGCGCGCGTCTGGCGGCGCTGGGGTTTGACAGCCCGCGCATTGATTACACCGATGAGGCCAGCATCATCGCAGGTCTGGCCGAGGTGCTGGCCGCAACGGGTGGCACGCTGGATGCGCTGTACAACAACGGCGCCTATGCGCTGCCGGGCGCTGTCGAGGATCTGCCGGTTGACGGATTGCGCGCGGTGTTCGAGACGAATTTCTTTGGCTGGCACGCGCTGACCCGCGCGGTGATCCCCGTGATGCGCGCGCAGGGGCATGGGCGGATCGTGAATTGTTCCTCCGTGCTGGGGCTGGTCGGTATCCCGTGGCGGGGGGCCTATGTCGCCAGCAAGTTCGCGCTGGAAGGGTTGACCGATGTGCTGCGGCTGGAAATGGCCGGCACCGGCATCAAGGTGATCCTGATCGAACCCGGGCCAATCACGTCAGACATCCGCAAGAACGCGATTCCCCATTTCGAACGCTGGATCGATTGGCAAGGATCGGCGCGCGCGGATGAGTACAAGACGCTGCTCGCGCGGCTTTATACCGACAGCGGGCCGGACCGGTTTGAACTGCCCGCCAGTGCCGTGACCGCGAAACTGTTGCATGCGGTGACGGCGGCCAAGCCGAAACCGCGCTATTATGTCACGCGGCCCACCTATCTGGCGGGGCTGATGCGGCGGCTGTTGCCGACGCGATTGCTTGATGGGGTGCTGCTGCGCGGATAGGGGTTTGCTATCGGTGCGCGCGGCGCTAGGTCGCGCTGACACGACCAAAGGAAGACCATCATGGCAAACGACCCTCTTTTCTGGCTTGTGGCTGTTGCGGTGCTGCTGGTGCTTGGCATTTTGTTGCTGGGCATCGGGTCTTTTGGCAAAGGCGGCGATTTTTATCGCAAGAATGCCAACAAGATCATGCGCTGGCGGATCGGTGCGCAATTCGTCGCGGTGATCCTGATCGTGCTATTCGTTTATCTTCGCAGACAAGGGGGCTGACCACATGGTGGTGCTGAACAAGATCTACACGAAAACCGGTGATGCCGGGCAAACGGCACTGGGCAATGGTGACCGCGTTGCGAAATACGCGCTGCGGGTGAATGCCTATGGCACGGTCGATGAAACCAATGCGACCGTTGGCATGGCGCGCGTGCATGCCACGGGCGAAATGGACGCCTATCTTGCGATGATCCAGAACGATCTGTTCGATCTGGGCGCGGACCTGTGTCGCCCCGACATGGCAAAGGACGGCGAGGCCGGATATTCCGTGCTGCGCATGAGCGATGCACAGGTCGCGCGGCTGGAAAGCCAGATCGACGCGATGACCGCCAAGGTCGAACCCCTGCGCAGTTTCGTGTTGCCGGGTGGATCGGCGCTGGCGGCGCATCTGCATCTGTGCCGGACCGTATCACGGCGCGCCGAACGGCTGACGGTCGAACTGGCCGGGGCCGAGGCGGTCAATCCGGCAGCGGCAAAATATCTCAACCGGTTGTCAGACTGGTTTTTTCAGGCATCGCGCATCACCAATGACGACGGACGGGCCGATGTTTTGTGGATTCCGGGGGCAAACCGCTGACGTAGGGTGGGTTAAAACCCACCTTACCTGACCCCTCGGTCATAAACGTGGCGTCCCTGACACTTGCCGCGTCGATTTTGCACTGTTGTCATCGGGTGGTAGTCGCTAGTTACTGCATCAGACCGCATGATGAATTCTATGGGAGAAACGCAGATGAAGGTGCTCGTACCTGTCAAGCGCGTGATCGACTATAACGTGAAGGTCCGCGTCAAGGCGGATGGTTCCGGTGTCGATCTTGCCAATGTCAAAATGTCCATGAACCCTTTCGACGAAATCGCCGTCGAAGAGGCGATCCGCCTGCGCGAGGCTGGCAAGGTCGAAGAGGTCGTGGCCGTGTCCATCGGCGTCAAGCAAGCGCAGGAAACCTTGCGCACGGCGCTGGCCATGGGGGCTGACCGCGCCATTCTGGTTGTCGCCAGCGAGGACGTGCATCAGGATATCGAACCCCTGGCCGTTGCGAAAATCCTAGCCGCGATCGTCAAGGACGAAAACCCCGGTCTGGTGATCTGCGGCAAGCAGGCCATCGACAACGACATGAACGCCACGGGACAGATGCTGTCGGCGCTGCTGGGCTGGTCGCAGGCGACCTTTGCATCCGAGGTCAGCATCGACGGCGACCATGCCACCGTCACGCGTGAAGTGGACGGCGGTTTGCAGACCATCAAGGTCAAGATGCCCACGATCATCAGCGTCGATCTGCGGCTGAACGAACCGCGCTATGCGTCCTTGCCTAATATCATGAAGGCCAAGAAAAAGCCTTTGGACGAGAAAACCCCTGCCGATTACGGTGTCGATGTCACGCCCCGCCTGAGCGTTGTGAAAACCGTCGAACCCGGCACGCGCAAGGCTGGGATCATTGTCAAATCCGTGGATGAACTGGTCGAGAAACTCAAAGAAGCGGGGGCTGTGTAATGGCTGTTTTGTTGATTGGTGAAGTGACCGATGGCATCCTTGCCGTCGATGCGACCGCAAAGGCCGTGACCGCCGCCAAGGCGCTGGGTGATGTGACCGTCCTGTGCGCCGGTGCCTCGGCGCGCGCAGCGGCGGATGAGGCCGCAAAAATCGACGGCGTGGCGCGCGTGCTTTGTGCCGAAGACGCGGCCCTTGGCCACCGTCTGGCCGAACCAACAGCCGCATTGATCGTGTCACTGGCGGGCGATTACACCCATATCGCCGCCCCCGGCACGGCGGATGCGAAAAACGTGATGCCGCGCGTCGCGGCCTTGCTCGATGTGATGGTGATTTCCGAAGTGACCGGCATCGTGGATGCCGACACGTTTGAACGCCCGATCTATGCGGGCAATGCGATCCAGACCGTCAAATCCACCGATGCGACCAAGGTGATGACGATCCGCACCGCGGGCTTTGATGCCGCTGGCATGGGCGGGTCCGCCGCGGTCGAGATGATCGGCGCGGCCAACAACCCCGGCCTGTCCGAATGGATCGAAGACAAGGTTGCGGCCTCTGACCGGCCAGAGCTGACATCGGCAGGCGTTGTCGTGTCTGGCGGGCGCGGGCTGGGATCGCTGGCCGATTTCGCCCTGATCGAAAAACTGGCGGACAAGCTGGGTGCCGCTGTCGGTGCATCGCGCGCCGCCGTGGACAGCGGCTATGCGCCCAATGACTGGCAGGTCGGGCAGACCGGCAAGGTCGTCGCCCCTGATCTGTACGTCGCCGTCGGCATTTCCGGTGCGATCCAGCACCTTGCCGGGATGAAGGACAGCAAGATCATCGTCGCCATCAACAAAGACGAAGAAGCACCGATTTTCCAGGTCGCCGATTTCGGCCTTGTTGCCGATCTTTTCGTGGCACTGCCGGAACTGACTGGCAAATTGTAACTGCTGCGCACCAATCCGTTGCAAGGGCCGGTGGCAACGCCGGCCCTTGTGCGTTTCAGATCGAAAACATGTCGTCGCGCAGGGCCATGACCAGTTTTGACGCGGCTTCGACATGGCAGCGCGGGCCCAGCATTGCGGCGGCGATGGATTGCTGGGATGGCGGGTATTGCATGCCCGTCGTGCCTTGCGCCAATGCCTGTTCGGACGGAATGGCCGTCACCACCGCCCGTACCAAGGGGCGCAGCGTGTCGATCATGCTGGCGGTGACGAACAAGGGGGCAGCGCGCAACTGGGCCGGACGCGCCGCCCAATCCGCATTGTCCAGCGGTTCATCCGAGAACCACAGCAACATGCAATTCGGACCGATCTGGCGCAGCATGGTCTGCATCCGCGCCAGCCATGCCTGACGCAATTCATGCACGACGATATCGAACCTGTCTGGCGATGTTTCAAACAGCCGCGCCAGCAATTGACCGGTAAAGGCACAATCGTTGAATTCAACCTCGGGATAGATCGCCTGCAACACGGTCGCGGCGCGCAGAAACCTGTCGTTGCGGCGCGGATGCACCGCATAGAACCTGTTTGACAGGTTGTTGGCCCCCAGCACCTGCACCACCGTCATATCCGCGCCGTTGCAGATTTCCATGATCGTGGGGTCATTGGCAAAAGCGTCGATACCGGCGTTCAGGCAGCCGAAATTCACGCAGGGCTGCCGCAGCGCGGTTTCCACCAGCGTCGGGAACGGTTTTTCGATGAATTTGCCATAGGTTTCGGTGCCGCCGATAAAGGCAAGATAGGGCCGGTCAAGCGGCCTGCGCGGCCCGCGGAACAGGATCCGTGAATTGCCGTATCGGCAGGGCGAATAGGACAAATCGCCCATATCAATCGAGTCTTGCCGCATCTGTGAACCCGTTGCTACGCGCCATCAGCGTCGCGCAATAGTTTTGCCAAAAGGCTAATGCTTGGATTTCTGACAAATTTGCTGCATCTGTCCGGCTTGAAGCCTGCCCATGCAGCGGCCTATGGTACGGCGGAACCTGTAAAGGAAAAATCATGGCGATCGAACGTGTGGGAATTGTGGGTGCGGGGCAAATGGGCAATGGCATCGCCCATGTCTTTGCCGTTGCGGGCTATGACGTACTGTTGACAGATGTCAGCGCCGATGCGCTGGCCGCTGCACTGGCCCAGATCGACCGTAACCTTGAACGGCAAGTCACGCGCGACCTGATCAGCGCCGATACCAAGGCACAGGCGATGCGCCGGATATCAACGACCCAGACGCTCATCCATCTGGGCGACAGCGACCTGATCATCGAGGCTGCAACCGAACGCGAAACGATCAAGGCCGCGATTTTTGAAGACCTCGTGCCGCATCTGAAACCACATACGATCCTGACGTCAAATACCTCGTCCATATCGATCACACGGCTGGCGTCGCGCACCGACCGGCCCGAACGGTTCATGGGGTTCCATTTCATGAACCCCGTGCCGATCATGCAGCTGGTTGAACTGATCCGCGGGATCGCCACGGATGAACCCACCTTTCGCGCCTGTCAGCAGGTCGTGGAACGGCTGGGCAAGACCAGCACCGCATCCGAGGATTTCCCCGGTTTCATCGTCAACCGCATCCTGATGCCGATGATCAACGAGGCGATCTATACCCTGTATGAAGGCGTCGGATCGGTGCAATCCATCGACACATCGCTGAAACTGGGCGCGAACCACCCGATGGGGCCGCTGGAACTGGCGGATTTCATCGGGCTGGATACCTGTTTGGCGATCATGAACGTACTGCACGACGGGCTGGCCGATACCAAATACCGCCCCTGCCCCCTGCTGACCAAATATGTCGAGGCAGGCTGGCTGGGCCGCAAGACGCAGCGCGGGTTCTATGATTACCGTGGCGAGACACCGGTGCCGACGCGCTGAACCGCGCCGTTGCAGAAAAGATTCTATGCCTCCGGCGGGGATATTTATGCTCGGAAGATGATGGTCGGGGTGGCGTCAGTCGCCTTCGCCGAATTTATCCGCGACAAGTGCCGTGATCGCCGCCAGCAGCGGTTCGGCATCGGGGCCGCGGGTTTCGACCTCGATACAGGTGCCGATGGACGCGGCCAGCATCAACAGCCCCATGATGCTGTCGCCGCTGGCGGTTTCGCCATCGCGGCGCACGGTGGCATCGGCGTCGAAGCTTTCGACGACCTCGACCAGCTTGGCAGAGGCACGGGCGTGCAGGCCCTTGATATTTTCGATTTTCAGGACCGCTGTCGTCATTGGGATATGCCGCCGTTGTGGCTGTTGATATATTTATGCGCCGCTGCAATCGCGGCTTCGGCAGCATCGGGCACAGAGCGTTTGCGCGATTTGGCCAATTTGATCAGCATCGGCAAGTTCGCCCCGTAAAGAATCTTGCGGTTGGCGGGGCTGCAGGCCCGCAGCGACAGGTTGGACGGTGATCCACCGAACATGTCGGTCACGATGATCACACCGGCCCCCATATCGACCGCATCGGCGGCATCGCAGATTTCGGCCTGTTTGAGCGCGCGGTCATCATCCGGCCCGATGGCGATGCTGACCATCCCCGGCTGGTGCCCTACGACATGTTCGACGGCGGACAGGTATTCCTGCGCCAGACCGCCATGTGCGACGATGACGATCCCGATCACCCCTGTCGTTCCTTACTGGCCAATGTGTCGTGCCTTTCCATCTCTCGATGCCGTTTAGACACATGCCACCCGTCTTTCGCAAGGGCCTGTGCCATCTGTTCGACAATCATGACGGAACGGTGTTGCCCTCCGGTACAGCCAAAACCGATGGACAGGTGGCTTTTGCCTTCCACCTTATGCGCGGGCAGGACCAGATCGATCAACGCCTTCACCCGGTCAAAGAAATCCGCGAATCGCGGATCGGCCGCGACATAGGCCGCGACATCGCCGTCGCGCCCGTCGCGTGCGCGCAGATCCGCGTCCCAATGCGGGTTGCGCAGGAAACGACAATCCATGACGATATCCATTCCGCGCGGCAGCCCGCGTTTGTAGGAAAACGAATGCAGCGTGACCCCCAGATTGCGCCCTTCGGCGGTGCCGAACCAGCGGTCTATTTCGGCGCGCAGGTCATGCGGCGACAGTCCCGTTGTGTCGATCAGAACATCGGCGCGGCTGCGCACCGGCACCAGCAGGTCGCGTTCGCGCGCGATCCCCGCCATCGGGGGACCCGCGGGGGCCAGCGGATGCCGTCTGCGGGTTTCGGAGTAACGTTTGACGAGCTCTTCCTCGGCGGCATCCAGATACAGCACTTGCATGACATGGTCGCTGCGCGCGGCCAGTTGATCAATGGTTGCGATCAGCGCATCGGTGCCGAAATCACGGTTGCGCACATCAAGGCCCAAAGCCAACGGGCGGCCGGGTGGTGGGCCATCCAGCAGGCGCGGCAATAGCGACAGTGGCAGGTTGTCGATCACTTCGTATCCCAGATCCTCGAGCGCGTTGATCGCGGTGGACCGGCCCGCACCCGACGGCCCGGTCACAAGGACGGTCGTGGGGATTGTGCGGGGGGTATCTGTCATCGGTCGCTCCAGCCGGCCTTGAGGATTTGTACAATGATTGCTGGGAAATGTGGCCCGTCGATACGTTTTATCAAGGGAATATCGCAACCACATAGGCGCGTATATGCGCGTTCCGGCAGGCGCCGGTCTTCGGATTGATCCAGATCGACGACCAAAGCCACCTGCGCGCGCGCCTGATAGGCAGCGTGCAAGATGCCGACGCCGCGCGCCTCGATCAGGCCCAGGATGGCGGGCGGGCATTCCGCCAGCAGCCGGTCACCATCGGCCCGCAACAAAACCCTGTCATCGGCCACCAGCAGACCGCCCAGCGCCATCACTTGCAGGCCAAGCGTGGATTTGCCGCGCCCCGCAGCGCCAAGGATCAACACTGCGCGGTCGCCCAGCGCGACGCAGGTGGCGTGATGTGTTTCAGGCGGCATGATGGCGGCCCATTACAGCGGCAGCCCGACGACAAACCTGGCACCGGCCGGTTCGGATGTGGGGTCGGCATAGGTGGGGCGGATATTCTCGGCCCAGATCACGCCGCCATGTGCCTCGACGATCTGTTTGGAAATCGCAAGGCCAAGGCCGGAATTATTGCCAAACTGCGCAGCGGGACGTTCAGAATAGAATCGCTGAAATATCTTGCGCAGCGCGCCATCGGGAACGCCGGGGCCGGTGTCTTCGACGACAACCAGCACGCGGTTTTCGCGGGTACGGGTCCAGACGCGGATCGCATCGCCCTGTTCGCAGAACGAAATCGCATTGCTGATCAGGTTGACAAAGACCTGCGCCAGCCGGCCTTCCAGCCCTTGGACCATGATCGGCCTGCGCGGCACATCGGCGATAAAGCTGATGCCACGGGCTTCTGCCTCTCGGCCAAGATGGTCGTTCACGTTGTGCAGCATCGCAATCAGGTCAAAGGTTTCTTCTTTTTCCTTGACCAATTCGCTGTCCAGACGCGACGCGCTGGAAATGTCGCTGATCAGACGGTCGAGGCGTTTGACATCATGTTCGATCAGATCAAGCATGCGTTCGCGCTGATCGTCCTGCTTGGCGATGCGCATGGTTCCGATGGCAGAGCGCAGCGACGCCAGCGGATTCTTGATTTCATGGGCAACATCAGCGGCGAATTGTTCGTTGCTTTCGATCCGGTCGTAAAGCGCCGATACCATCCCGCGCAGCGCCCCTGACAGACGGCCTATTTCGTCAGGGCGGGCGGTCAGATCGGGGATGCGCACGCGGACCGGAGCCAATTTGCGGGCGTTCTTTTGATGGCTGGCTTCGGCGGCGGTGGCCAAATCTGCCAAAGGATTGGCAATAGTCGAGGCCAGCACAAGGCTAAGCCCGATACTGACCGCAATCCCGACCAGCAGCAGGCGTAAGACTTCTTCGCGTTCGCGGCGCACAAGGCTGTCCACCTCGCCTGCCGCCGTGGCCGCTGCGATCACGCCGACCGGTTCGTCGTCGCGCATGATCGGCGTGACGACGACCAGCACCACGCTACCCCGCACCTGTGTCATATCAAGCCGCGTTTTGCCCTGAAGCGCGATCGCGATCAGTTCGGGCGTCGCTGTGGCAAGTATCTGTTGGCCCGGTGCCGCCTCTGCCCAGTTGAACAGGCCAAACAACCCGCCTGTCACCGCGCCAAGAAAATCACTGATGAATGTCCGGCCGATCACAGCGTCAAGATCCGCGACGGCCGTTTCAGCAAACGCGCCGGTCGTGCGCGCGACCAGCGTGGCATCGGGGGCAAAGACCGACACTTCCATACCACCACGCAGGTTCAGGCTGGCCAGCGTTGCAGCGGCATCTATCCCCTGCGCCGTGACCAGGTTCACGGTGGCGCGGCTGGGCAATTGTATCTCGAATACATCAGCGATCAGCTGGGCTTCGTAGATCAGGCCATTCGCGCGCTGAAAGGCAAGATTGTCGCGCGACACGTTAAGGAACAAAACCCCCGCAATCATGACGAACATCGCGATCAGGTTGAAAACGACGATCTTACGCGCGATGGGGGATTTGCGCAGCGCGATGATGCCGCGTTTGGGTACATCCAGATCGGTCACGCCACCGCGCGTGACCTCTGGATCGACCCAATCCTCGCCCAAAACGATATCGGGTGGCATCGTCGCCCGGCGCACCGACTTGAGGTCGCGCACGTCAATCTCTGGGGCGGACGTCATCCCCTAGTCTTCGTTATAGCGGTAGCCGATGCCATATAATGTCTCGATCGCGGAAAACTCGTCATCGGTGTTGCGCATCTTCTTGCGAAGGCGCTTGATATGGCTGTCGATGGTACGATCATCGACATAGACCTGATCATCATAAGCCACGTCCATCAACTGATCCCGACTTTTGACAAAGCCGGGGCGCTGCGCAAGAGCCTGCAACAGCAGAAATTCGGTGACCGTCAATGAAACGTCATGGCCTTTCCATTTCACGGCGTGGCGCAGCGGGTCCATCACCAGATCACCGCGCACCATCACCTTGGTGTCTTCGGTTTCCTCGATCTCTTCGCCTGCAATCGCGTCCTGTCGGCGCAAAAGTGACCGGATTCGTTCGACCAGCAGACGCTGTGAAAAAGGTTTCTTGACGTAATCGTCGGCCCCCATGCGCAGGCCCAGAACCTCGTCGATTTCATCGTCTTTCGATGTCAGAAAGATGACCGGCATCGATGACCTTTGGCGCAGGCGCTGCAACAGATCCATCCCGTCCATCCGCGGCATCTTGATATCCAGAACGGCCATATCCGGCATACGCTTATTGAACGCGTCCCATGCCGCTTGCCCGTCGTTGTAGGTTTCGACTTCGAACCCTTCCGCTTCCAGCGTCATCGCCACCGATGTCAGGATGTTTCGGTCATCGTCAACCAAGGCAATTCTCGACATGTACGTGCTACCTCTATGTATTTAGCGAACTCATAACAACGCGCCGATTTTCTGCTGTTTATCGGGCCGAATCAATCCCCAAAGCTGTGCCCGCCACAGGATCGCCATCATCGCACCAAATTTACCATTCCCCCCTGTTGCCATGCGCGGCGTGCATTTGGTTGCGCTAACATGCATTTGGTTGCGCTAACGTCTCCCTGACCCCCTATCAAGGCAGGAAAGCTTGGTGGTATGCAAACCCATCGCGGGCAGAATTGCCCATTCGAAAAGGAGCAAACCCATGGACCAAGGTACGGTCAACCCGCAGATGAAACTTGAGCACCAAGGCATCACCGGGCTGGGTTACGTCTATTACAACTGCTCTGCGGCACAATTGCATGACGCGGCTATCGCGGCTGGCGAAGGTGTGACCGGCAAGGGCGGCAGCCTGCTTGTCACCACGGGCAAGCATACGGGCCGGTCGCCCAAGGATAAATTCGTCGTGCGCACCCCGCTGGTCGAAGACACGATCTGGTGGGACAACAACGCCCCGATGGACCCGGCGCATTTCGACGTGCTTTACGCCGATATGGTCGCGCATATGCAGGGCGGCACCTATCATGTGCAGGACCTGTTCGGCGGGGCGGACCCTGCGCACCGGCTGGATGTGCGCGTTGTCACCGAACTGGCATGGCATGGTCTGTTCATACGGCATTTGCTGCGTCGTCCCGATGCGGCGGAACTGGCCAGCTTTGCCCCCGCTTTCACGATCATCAACTGCCCGACCTTCAAGGCTGATCCTGTGCGCCATGGCTGCCGGACCGATACCGTGATCGCGATGAATTTTGACCGCAAGCTGATTCTGATCGGCGGCACCGAATATGCGGGCGAGAACAAGAAATCCGTCTTCACGCTGTTGAACTACCTGCTGCCCGAAAAGGGCATCATGCCGATGCATTGCAGCGCCAACCATGCGCCCGGCAATCCTGTCGATACAGCCGTCTTCTTTGGCCTGTCCGGCACCGGCAAGACCACGCTGTCGGCTGATCCATCCCGCGTGCTGATCGGCGATGACGAACATGGCTGGTCGGATCGCGGCACCTTCAATTTCGAAGGCGGCTGTTATGCCAAGACCATCAACCTCAGCGCCGAGGCAGAGCCGGATATCTATGCCACCTGTTTCATGCCGCATACGGTGATCGAAAACATGGTGTTCGATCCCGAAACGCTGGAGCTGGATTTCGAGGATGACAGCCTGACCGCGAATATGCGCTGCGCCTATCCGCTGAATTACATCGCCAACGCATCCGACACAGCCCTTGGCGGGCACCCCAAGAATATCATCATGCTGACCTGCGACGCCTTTGGCGTGCTGCCGCCCATCGCGCGGCTGACACCGGCGCAGGCGATGTATCATTTCCTGTCGGGCTTCACGTCCAAGGTGGCGGGCACCGAACGCGGCGTGACCGAACCGGAACCGACCTTCAGCACATGTTTCGGCGCGCCCTTCATGCCGCGCAGGCCAGAAGTGTATGGCAACCTGCTGCGGTCCAAGATCGCCAGCCATGGTGCCACCTGCTGGCTGGTGAACACCGGCTGGACCGGCGGCGCCTATGGCACCGGCAGCAGGATGCCGATCAAGGCGACGCGCGCCCTGCTGGCGGCGGCGCTGGACGGCACGCTGATTGAAAGCACCTTCCGCAAGGACCCGCATTTCGGGTTCGAAGTGCCGGTGGCGGTCGAAGGTCTGGATGCAACACTGCTTGATCCGCGCGCGACCTGGGCGGATGCGGCGGCCTATGACGCGCAGGCGGCCAAGCTGGTTGGCATGTTCAGCGACAATTTCGCAAAATACGTCCCCTTCATCGACGACGATGTCAAAGCAGCGGCGATTGGCTGACACGGGTAAGGTGGAGCCAGTTCCACCTTACACCAATCTCGACATCACGGCGCAGCAGGCTATGGTTGCACCATGCGCCTGATGCTTGCCTTTCTGATCTGCACGTCGCTGCCGCCCATAGCTGCCGCGCAAGACGCTATCGCCTCGCTGCGCGTCGGCGTCGTATGCGGACCGCCTGTCATTGGCTCCTCGCCTGCACCCGACACGATCGCAGGCAGCACGCATCTGATCGCAGAAACCCCGCCCTTCATCGCCGAAATCACGCAGGTTCCCGCAGTCATCGGCATCGGCTTTGGCGTCATGGCGCAGGCGCTGGACCCCGAGGGGCTGTCCGATGTGACAATGATCATGACCCACCCGCCGATGGGCGTCGCGGGGGTGACCCAGCAAAGCTATCAATCCTGGATCAGCGGGACAGAACCATCGCCAACCTTTTACCAGTTCGACGAAGATTACCAACGCGTCACCGGCACATGGACCTTTACGGCCGTGCTGGACGATGCGGAACTGTTCTCGGTCGCTTTCGATGTGGTCCCGCCACAGGCATTGCCCGGCCTGGCCGAGGCTTGCGGGTACCGCGATCTGCTGTCCTAGCCCATCACCCCGCGCCGGATCAGGTTGACCCCCGCGATCACCAGTACCCACAGCGTGACCTGCCGGAACCTGTCGGCATCAAAACGATCCCCCAGCCGGAACCCGACCCACATGCCCAGCATCCCCGGCACCACCAGCGCCGCCAAAAACGGCCATGTCTGCGCATTCAGCACGCCTGATTGCACATGGCCCAGAAACAGCATCACCGACCCCAGCCCATAAATCACCCCCTGCACCGACATCTGCCGGTCGCGCGGCGTGCCTAGCGCCAGCAGATACAGCACCGTGGGTGGCCCCCAGGTGCCAGTCAGCCCACCGAGCATGCCCGACAGGAACCCAGCCGCATATTCCACCGGACGCCGCATCCGCGCCGCAATAACCGGACGCCAGCCCGCAATCTGGATCAGGCAAAGAATCACCACCGGCACGCCCAGCACGATGAACAGAATATCGGTCGGGATGCGCCGCAGAAATTGCGCCGAGACCAGAATCATCACGCAGACCGCCACGATATAGCGCCAATGTTCGACCACTGCGTCGCGCGCCTGCCCCAAACCGGCGCGCCCGACCTGCAAAATATTGCTGACAACAATCGGCAGGACAATCCCCGCGATGATCAATTCAGGCGCGATGGCGATTCCCATGCCCGACACCATGATCAGCGGCATGGCGAAACCCACCGCACCTTTCACGAACCCGCCAAGGAACGTGACGGCACAGGCGAAAAGAAACAATTCAGGCGTGATGACAGCGAAAAAATGTGACATGCTGCGTCATATGCCGTTCTTGAAGGCTTGGCATCACCAAATCGGATGCGACACTTTCGTTCACCGGAAAAGCAGCCGGCGAATTAATATTGCGCTGCGACTGCAAAGTGATTATCTCTGCACTTGCACATGAACCGGAGACTCGCCATGCCACATGACGGACAGGACCTGCATCTGACCTCTAGCCCGCTCCTTGCCAACCTGCTGGATCTGACAGGCGCGGCCTTGCCTGCGGTCGATACGGTGCTGGCGCTGGCCAAGGATATCCTGCGCGCCAAGGTCAGCCGCGATGGCCGCGTTTCCGGCGCGCTGATCGACCAGCATCAGACGGCAGCACATGGTCTGGCCTGGCTTGCAACATATGCGCAATCCTTGCACCAGATGCAGGACTGGGCGCTGCGTTTGCAAGCTGACGGCAAATTCGGCGAGGTAGAACAGCTGATCCACCAGATCGCTTTCGGCGAATACCTCTGGCAAATCTACGGCGGCATCCCGATGAGCCAGGGCGAGATCATGCGCCCTCAGGACATCGGCCTGTCACAGGACGACATGCGTGCGATGATGGTCCCCGCCGTCGCCACGCTTTGCGAGCAAGGCAATACACAGGCCGCACGGATGCGCCTTGTGGACCTGATGCAGGATCAGGCGGCAAATCTGACCGTCGGGGCCTCTGGCCTTGAAGACGAATTGGAAATGATCCGCGCACAATTCCGGCGTTTCAGCCTCGAAAAGGTCGAACCCCATGCGCATGACTGGCACCTCAAGGACGAATTGATCCCGCTGTCGATCATCGACGAGATGGCCGAAATGGGCGTCTTCGGCCTGACCATCCCCGAAGAATACGGCGGTTTCGGCCTGTCCAAAGCGTCGATGTGCGTGGTGTCCGAGGAACTGTCGCGCGGGTATATCGGCGTCGGGTCACTGGCCACACGCACCGAAATCGCGGCGGAACTGATCCTCTGCGGCGGCACCGAAGAGCAGAAACAGCACTGGCTGCCCGGCCTTGCCTCGGCCGAAATCCTGCCGACCGCCGTGTTCACCGAACCCAATACAGGGTCAGACCTTGGATCGTTGCGCACCCGCGCGGTCAAAAAGGGCGATGATTGGGAAATCACCGGCAACAAGACATGGATCACCCATGCCACCCGCACCCATGTGATGACGCTGCTGGCGCGCACCGATCGCGCGACGACCGATTACAGCGGCCTGTCGATGTTTCTGGCTGAAAAGACCCCCGGCACAGAAGAAAACCCCTTCCCGACCCAAGGCATGACCGGCGGCGAGATCGAGGTGCTGGGCTATCGCGGCATGAAAGAATACGAACTGGCCTTTGACGGGTTCATGGTCAAGGGTGACAACCTTTTGGGCGGCGAGACCGGCAAAGGGTTCAAGCAGCTGATGCAGACCTTCGAATCCGCCCGCATCCAGACCGCCGCGCGCGCCGTCGGCGTGGCGCAATCGGCGCTGGATGTCGGCATGCAATATGCCCAAGACCGCAAGCAATTCGGCGCGGCGCTGATCGACTTTCCGCGCGTGGCAGGCAAGCTCGCGATGATGGCGGTGGAAATCACCATCGCACGGCAACTGACCTATTTCAGCGCGCATGAAAAAGACAATGACCGGCGCTGCGACCTCGAGGCGGGGATGGCCAAGCTCTTGGGCGCGCGGGTCGCATGGGCCTGTGCGGACAATGCGCTGCAAATCCACGGCGGCAACGGTTTCGCGCTGGAATACAAGATCAGCCGCATCCTGTGTGATGCCCGCATCCTGAACATCTTTGAAGGGGCGGCAGAAATACAGGCGCAGGTCATCGCGCGGCGCTTGCTGGGGTAACGTGCCGGCGGCCCACGTCTGGCCTAGCCATCCGCCCGCATAATCGCGTCGATCAAACGGGCGCGGGCGGCAGGCATAGGGCGGTCGCCCAAGCCCTTGATCAGGCGGTTTTCGATGAAGAACCCCGTCGTGCCCAGCGCCTTGGCGATCTCTGCCCCCGAGGCATCGCCTTTCCCCGCCAGAACGGGGGGCAGCGGCAGCAACCGATCCGCCCAGACCCCCGCCGCATCGCGGCTGACCGCGCGGCCCGACTTGGGCGACACAAAGGCCAGATCCTCGTTCACGCCGCTGGCGGCACAGGCCGACAGGTCCAGACCAAAGCCCATCTCCTCCAGCAGGGCCTGTTCCCAGCGTAAATAGGCCAAAGGCCATACCGCGCGCTGGCCCAGCAAATCCAGCAAGGCGATGCTGCGCTGATACAACAGGGGGTGGCTTTCGCGTTCGGGCAAGACCATCAACAACAAGGCGCAAACCGCGTTCAACCCCGCCAGGGACAGCCGGTCCGCCATCGCCGCCGCATTGCGCGACCGGACCGGTTCCACCGTAAAACTGCCCAGATGATCGTCCAGCCGCGCGGCCCATGTGACCGTGACCTGCGCCCCGGGCTGGATCAGCGGCGCGATCTTGCGGCTGGCCCCGCCGCGGACCACACCAGCATGGCGGCCATGACTGGCGCTGAACACCTCGATAATGGCGCTGCTTTCGCCAAAAGCGCGCATCGCCAGAATAGCGGCGTCATCGCGCCACGATATCATCGGGCCAGCACCTTCTTATTTCCCAAAATACTCCCGCCGGAGGCATAAAAGTCATGACAACCCGTCCTCGTCCAGCAAATGACGGCCCTGCCTGTCCTCGACCTCGATCACCCATAGATCAGGATCATAGCCACGCTGGCGCTGGACCGATTGATCCACATCCGTCTCTGCGCCTTGGGCCAAGATAACCCAGCTGCGGTCACCCGTCATCAGATCGAAACTGCGCTGGTAACAGCAGGCGCGCCCGTCAAGCGTATTGAGCTTGACCATCACCGCCCCCGCCGTGGCATCGCCACGCGCGACGACAAAGGCGGGGATCGCCGCCAGCCGCAGCCGCGTCAGATAGGCCGACACCCAGATGTCGGCGGTCAATCTCATGCGTTGCCGTCTTTGAAATCCAGCCCCATTTCAGAATAACGCTCTTTTTCTTCCAGCCAGTTTGGCCGCACCTTGACCTGCAGGAACAAATGCACGGGACGGCCCACAAACTCCATGATCTCGGCACGGGCGGCCTGACTGACCTGTTTGATCGTCTCGCCGCCCTTGCCCAGCACGATGCCTTTGTGGCCGTCACGCGCGACATAGATCAGCTGGTCGATGCGGGCGGACCCGTCGGGGCGTTCTTCCCAATTCTCGGTCTCGACGGTCAATTCATAGGGCAGTTCCTGATGCAGCCGCAGGGTCAGTTTCTCGCGGGTCATTTCGGCCGCGATCATGCGCATCGGCAGATCGGCAATCTGGTCCTCGGGGTACAGCCACGGGCCTTCGGGGACCTGGTCCACCAGCCATTTGCGCAAAGCGTCGCAGCCATGCCCGCGTTCGGCAGAGATCATGAAGGTTTCGGCAAAAGGAAAGGCCTCGTTCATGTCGCGGGTCAGGGCCAGCAGACCTTCGGATTTCACCTTGTCGATCTTGTTGATCGCCAGTGCGACCTTGGTCTTGCCCATGCGGTCGGGCAGATTGGCAAGGATTGCTTTAACCCCTTCGCTCATGCCGCGATGGGCCTCGATCATCAGCACGACAACATCGGCATCGGCGGCGCCACCCCACGCAGCGGCAACCATCGCGCGGTCCAGCCTGCGGCGGGGTTTGAACAGGCCGGGCGTGTCGATGAAAATCAGCTGCGCCTGCCCGTCCATCGCCACACCGCGAATACGGGCGCGTGTGGTCTGGACCTTATGGGTGACGATGGACACCTTGGCGCCAACCATCCGGTTCAGCAGCGTCGATTTACCGGCGTTCGGTTCCCCGATCAGGGCGACAAAGCCCGCTTTGGTCGGCGCATCATTCATCGGTCAACTTTCTTCAAAAGGGCGGCGGCTGCGGCTTGTTCTGCCTGCCGTTTCGACCCTGCGGTCGCTGTTTCGGTCTGGCCGGATTCCAGCGTCACGGCAATGGTAAAGGCAGGCTGGTGGTCAGGTCCAGTGCGCGCCGTCTCGATATAGCTGGGGGGCGCTTCGCCACGCGCCTGCGCCCATTCCTGCAAGGCGGTCTTGGCGTCGCGGGCATCGTCGGCGACATTCGTGATGCGCGCACCCCACAGATGCAGCACGACCTTGCGCGCAGCATCGAACCCGCCATCCTGATAGATCGCGGCAATCACCGCCTCCATCGCATCGGCAAGCAAGGCCTCTTTGCGGCGGCCACCCGATTTCATCTCGGACCGGCCTAGTTTAATCACGGCACCAAGGTCGACCTCGCGGGCCACATCGGCGCAGGTTTCACGGCGCACCAGCGCGTTGTAGCGCGGCGCAAGCAGCCCTTCGGGGGCAGAGGGATCAGCCTTGAGCAAAGCCTCGGCCATCACCAGACCCAGCACGCGGTCGCCCAGAAATTCAAGCCGCTGGTTGTCATCACGGTGGACGCTGACCATGGACGAATGGGTCACCGCCCGCACCAGCAAGTCCGGCCTGACGAAGCTATAGCCAAGACGCTGCGAAAAGCTGGCAAGATCAGCGGACAGTTTCACTCGACCGCCTTGAAGAAACGGTCGCTGCGCCACGTCCAGAAGGCCAGCATCGACCGGCCAGCCGACGAGAACATCACACGATCAGCACGGCCCACGATATCCTTGCGCGGGACAAAACCCACCCCGCCCAGCGTTTGCGGCACGCGGCTGTCAACAGAATTGTCGCGGTTGTCACCCATGAAAAAGAAATGATCCGCAGGCACCGTATAGACGCCAGTATTGTCGGTCGCCCGCGTGGCGATATTCAAAATGGCATGGCTGGTGCCATTGGGCAGCGTTTCGGTCTGGCGTGGTTTCAGACATTCAGCCCCGACGCCAACCGGACCATTGGCGCACATCGGGCGGCCGCCCATCGGCCCTTGGGGTTCCATGATCTCGGTAAAGGTGCCGGCATCGGCCAGCCCGACAGCAGTGTCGTTGATATGCAGCACGCCGTCGATCATCTGGATCCGGTCGCCCGGTTCACCGATCAGGCGCTTGATAAAATCCATGCCGGTCACCGGATGCCGGAACACGACGACATCACCGCGTGCGGGGTCGGACCCGAACAGCCGGTCATTGCTATCGTCAAACCAGCCACAGAAATCATCCGCACCGATGTCGACCCCCACGGCAGGCACACGGATCGACGGGCAGGACGCATAGGAATAGCCGTAAGCCATCTTGTTGACGAACAGGAAATCCCCGATCAGCAAGGTGTCTTTCATCGACCCCGACGGAATCCAGAACGGTTGAAAGAACAGGGTGCGAAACACGCCCGCGATGATCAGCGCCCAAAAGATCGTCTTGATCGTCTCTTTCACGCTGCTGACAAAGCCCGTATTTTCGGCCATTTTCCGTTCCTTTTAAGGTTTGACGCTACATGATCGCGCAACGGGGTGGAGTCAAGCGACGGGCCGCGCCTCGATCACCACAAAGGCTTGCGCCCAAGGGTGATCATCGGTCAGCGTGACATGGATGATCGCCTCGTGCCCTGCTGGCGTCATCTGGTCCAGCCTGTCGCGCGCCCAGCCGGTCACGGCCATGACGGGCTGGCCGGTGTGCAGATTCGAGACCGCCATGTCTTTCCACGCGATCCCCATCCGCAAACCGGTGCCCAGCGCCTTGGAACAGGCTTCTTTCGCGGCCCAGCGTTTGGCATAGGTGCCGGGGGTGTCATGGCGGGCCTCGGCCTTGGCCTGTTCGACGGGCGTAAAGACACGGTTGCGGAACCTATCACCGAACCGGTCCAGCGTCGCCGCGATCCGGTCGATATTCGCAAGGTCAGTGCCGATGCCAAGGATCATGCGCGCGCGGCATCCATCAGGCGGCGCATTTCGGCAATCGCGGGGCCAAGCCCGCGAAAGATGGATTCACCAATCAGGAAATGCCCGATGTTCAATTCCGCCACCTGCGGCAAGGCAGCGATGGGCGTGACGCACTCATAGGTCAGCCCGTGGCCCACATGCACCTCCAGCCCCAGATCGGTGGCAAAGGCGGTCATGTCGGTGATCTTGCGCAATTCATCATCGCGCATCTGCCAGTCGCCTTCCGCCCAAGCATCGGCATAGGCACCCGAATGCAATTCGATCACCGGCGCGCCGATGCGGTGGGCGGCCTTGATCTGCGCCTCGTCGGCGGCGATGAACAGCGACACGCGGCACCCGGCATCGCGCAAGGGCGCGATATAGGCGGCCAGCGCGCTTTCCTGTCCTGCGACTTCCAGCCCGCCTTCGGTGGTACGTTCTTCGCGCTTTTCGGGGACCAGACAAACAGCATGCGGCTTGTGGCGCAGGGCAATCGCCTGCATTTCCGCCGTCGCCGCCATTTCAAAGTTCAGCGGCACGCGCAGCGCTGCCATCAGGCGTTCGATGTCACTGTCGATGATGTGCCGGCGATCCTCGCGCAGATGCGCAGTAATGCCATCGGCACCCGCATCCTGCGCCATCAGCGCGGCGCGCACCGGATCAGGCACATCCCCGCCGCGCGCGTTGCGCACCGTCGCCACATGGTCGATATTCACGCCGAGCCGCAGATTGGTCATGGTTTCCCCTTTCAGGCGAAAGATGTCATTTCTTCAATTGTTCCAGCTTGGCCTGCAACACCTTGCGGCGCCGTTTTTGATAGGCCGCGATAATTGGCACGAATAGATAGTAGCTGAGCCAGGCAAAGAACAAGCCCGGCGCGATGCCCCCGATCAGGTATGGCACGAAAACCTCGTGATAAAAGGCGATCAGGCCAGTCCAGTCGGCGGTGGCAACCGTAAAGATCGCCGCGAAATTATAGATGATGTCCGAAAACGCATTGCTGAACTGGCACCCAAGCGTGCAGTAATCGGCCGAGGCGCTGCCATCGAGCCCGAACAGGTTCGCGTTGAACGGGCGTCCCAGCAGCCAATAGCCTGTCCCCAAGGATGCGATACCGATGGGGATATAGGTCAGCGGATTGCCCGCGAATGTCCCCAGCAGCGCGGCAAGGATATTGCCCCGCGCAACCCGCGCCAGCAGGATCGCGATCACGAAATGCAGCCCGTAGAACGGTGTAAAGGCCGCGAACACACCCACCGCGATCCCGCGAGAGATTTTTTCAGGCGTATCGGGCAACCGCCGCAGCCGGTGTTTCACATAGCCGAATGCCCGCGCCCAGCCGCCGCGCGGATAGACGAAGTCCAGCACGATCTTCCAGATCGGCCGCCTATCCCTGCGCTTGAATACCAAAACACGACTTCCCTTCTGGCCTGTCAGCCACGCATTGTCCCCGCAAGGCCCGGATCACGATGCCGCACGATGGACGACACGTTGCTTTCCGCCTCGAGCGCCGTCATCACGCGGTGCAAATGTTCGGCATCCCGCAGATCGACATCGATCAACAGGCGGAAATAATCTGGCTTGCGGTCAATGAACTTGAGGTCAGAGATATTGGCGTTCTGTTCGCCGATCAATGTGCAAATACGCCCCAACACGCCCGTATCATTGGTAATTGTCGCATCAAAGGTCACGGTATTGACGGCAGCATGCGTGCCTTCTTGCCAATTCAGGTCGATCCAGCGTTCGGGCTGTTCTTCGTAATCAACCAATGCGGCGCAATCGATGGCATGGATCGTTACCCCCTGCCCGCGGAACGTGATGCCCAGAATACGTTCGCCTGGCACCGGCTGACAGCAGGCCCCGCGTTTATGCACCTGATCGGCGCTCAGGCCCACGACGGCACGGCCTTGATCGACCTCGTCACCGGTGACATGGGCCAGTTCGGGATAGATCGCGCGCACCACATCGCGGCCCGTCACCTCGGCGCTGCCCAGACGGGCCAGCAATTCATCGACACTGTCGATGGCCAGCGCCTTGGCGGCGGTGCGCAGCGCCTTTTCGGTGGATTTCTTGCGCACGTTTTCAAACGCCACGCGCGCCAATTCGCGCCCCAGCCGGACATAGCGTTCGCGGTCTTCTTCGCGCAGGGATCGCCGGATCGCGGTTTTGGCGCGGCCCGTCACGGCGATATCAATCCATGTGGCCTGCGGGGTCTGGCCTTCGGCGGTGATAATCTCGACCGATTGGCCGTTTTTCAGCCGGGTCCACAGCGGGACGCGCAGCCCGTCCACCTTGGCGCCCACACAGGCCGACCCGATCCGTGTGTGGATCGCATAGGCGAAATCAATGGGCGTCGCCCCGCGCGGCAGTTTGATCACCTCGCCCTTGGGGGTGAAACAGAACACCTGATCCTGATACATCTCGAGCTTGACCGCCTCGAGGAATTCTTCGTGGTTCTGGTCGTCATCCAGCCGGTCGGTCAATGACGCAATCCAGCGCACCGGATCAACGGCAAAGCGGTTTTCGACCCGTTCGCCGTTCTTGTAGGACCAATGCGCCGCGACACCGGTTTCGGCGACCTCGTGCATTTCGCGGGTGCGGATCTGGACCTCGACCCGTTTGCCGTCACGGCCCGACACTGTGGTATGGATCGACCGGTAACCGTTGGATTTCGGCTGGCTGATGTAATCCTTGAACCGCCCCGGCACGGCGCGCCAGCGCTGGTGGATCGTGCCCAGCACGCGATAGCAATCAGCCTCGGTCGCGACGATGACGCGAAACCCGTAGATGTCGGACAGGCGGCTGAAACCCTGATCCTTTTCCTGCATCTTGCGCCAGATCGAATAGGGTTTCTTGGCGCGGCCTGCGACATCGGCCAAGATGTTGGATTTTTCCAGCTCCACCCGCATATCAGAGGTGATTCTCTGGACCACATCGCCGGTTTCACGCTGCAGCGTGATGAAACGCCGAATGATGGAATTGCGCGCCTCTGGGTTCAGGACGCGGAACGACAGATCCTCTAATTCCTCGCGCATCCATTGCATGCCCATGCGACCGGCAAGAGGGGCAAAAATTTCCATCGTCTCGCGGGCTTTCTGGGCCTGCTTTTCGGGGCGCATGGATTTGATCGTGCGCATGTTGTGCAAACGGTCGGCCAGTTTCACCAAGGTCACGCGCAAATCGCGGCTGGTCGCCATGAACAATTTGCGGAAATTTTCCGCCTGTTTGGTCTGGGTCGAGGTCAGCTGCAGATTGGTCAGCTTGGTGACGCCATCCACGAGTTCGGCGATTTCACGGCCGAATCGTGTTTCCACCACGGCGAAAGAGGCCTTGGTATCCTCGATCGTGTCATGCAGCAGGGCGGTGACCAGCGTCGCGTCATCCATCTGCTGCAAGGCAAGGATATGGGCGACGGCGACGGGATGGGTGAAATACGGCTCGCCGGAATGGCGAAACTGGCCTTCGTGCATATCGGCACCAAAGGCAAAGGCATCGCGCAGCAAGGCTTGGTTTGTTTTTGGATTATAGGCGCGAACCAGAGAGATCAGACTATCAGCATTCGTCATCTGGTTCCGCGCCTATCATTGGCAGGCTGAATAGCCCGCCCTAGCGCTGGCCTTGCGCTTCCATCAGCGCGCGCAGCAATTTTTCCTCGGACATGTCGTCTTCGACCGGACGGTCGGCATCGGCACTCATCAGCAAGGACATGCTGTCCTCTTCGGGTTCGTCGATCTCGATCTGGGTCTGGTTGGCTTCGATCATGCGTTCGCGCAGGTCGTCGGCCTGTTGCGTTTCTTCCGCGATTTCGCGCAGCGACACGACAGGGTTTTTGTCGTTGTCGCGGGCCACAGTGATCGGCGAACCGGCAGCGATTTCACGCGCACGATGTGCTGCAAGCATGACAAGCTCGAAACGGTTTGGGACTTTATCAACGCAATCTTCGACGGTAACGCGGGCCATGACGGATCTCCGGACAGGAATCTTCGGAAGCTGCATCCCTAGTGCGTTCAAAAGGGATTGACAAGGGCCAGCGGCGGCGGATTGCCCGCATTTTCAGCATTTTGCCGATGGCCGTTCCAGCCGCACAACCCCCGCGCGGTCGGCATCAGACAGCCGGTCCAGCATTTGCGCCACGCTCAGCCCCAGCAGCGGATGGCGCCAATCGGGGGCCACCTCAGCCAGCGGCACCAGCACGAAACTGCGGTCCTGCAGGCGCGGATGCGGCAGGATCAGCCGGTCTGGCGCAGCCAGCGCCTGCACATCGGCTGGCAGGTTGCGCCAATGGACCTGTGTCGCGGCATCGGGCAGCACCTGACCGCCCAGCGCGATCAGATCAAGATCAAGGCTGCGCTGCCCCCAGCGGACCCTGCGGATGCGCCCTGCCTCTGCCTCGATCGCATGCAGCTGCGCAAGCAGGACAGCAGCGTCCAGATCAGTGGCAAATGCCATCGCCGCATTGACGAAATCAGGACCTGCGCCAGCGGGATAGGCAGGCGTCGCGTAGAACGGGCTGACGCGCACGGCCCCGTGGGCCAAAGCGCCAACGCGCTCCACAGCCCAAGCAACATTTTCCGCCACATCACCGCGAAATGACCCGTCGTTGCTGCCAAGAGCAATAAGCGCAATCTGACCAATCATATCACAAAGCGCCCCTTGTTCCCCGACAACCACAGCATAATATAGGTGTCTACTTGATCACACTCCGCTTGTTGCGCAAGGACGATCAAGGGTAATTGTCGAAAGGTGTTTCATGTTTTACCGGGACGAGCGTCTGGCGCTCTTTATTGATGGGTCGAATCTTTATGCAGCAGCGCGCGCGCTGGGGTTCGACATAGATTACAAGTTATTGCGCCAAGAATTCATGCGGCGCGGAAAGCTGCTGCGCGCGTTCTACTATACCGCCTTGTTGGAAAACGACGAATATTCGCCGATCCGCCCGCTGGTCGATTGGCTGCATTACAACGGCTATTCCATGGTCACCAAACCGGCCAAGGAATTCACCGACAGTCTGGGCCGCCGCAAGGTCAAGGGCAACATGGACATCGAACTGGCCGTGGATGCGATGGAACTTGCCCCGTATCTGGATCACGCCGTGATCTTTTCCGGCGACGGCGATTTCCGCCCCCTGATCGAAGCCTTGCAGCGCAAGGGCGTGCGCGTGTCCGTTGTGTCCACGATCCGCAGCCAGCCACCGATGATCGCCGATGAACTGCGCCGTCAGGCCGACAATTTCATCGAGCTTGACGAATTGCGCGACGTTATCGGCAGACCCACGCGCGAAGCACGCACCGATATGGCAGAGGCCGACAGCTAGGATCACCGGTCCAGATCAGCCATAGGCGTGGCGGCAGGCACCCTGGCTGCCGCCGCGCAAAGCGCGCTGTCACGTTGGCAGCGCAATCCGGGGCCATTCTTGCGCCCGCACCTTGCATGTTTCTGCGGTATCGCCAGAACATGCCCCTGTCTTGCATATTGGACCTGCACCATGGCGACCACGCCCATCCCCGCCACCGCGCGCGCCGAAATCGCGCCTTTGCTGCGTCTGGCGCTTCCGATCGTGGCGGGGCTGGCCGCATCCACGCTGATCGGCGTGGTGGATACGGTCATGATCGCGCCTTTGGGCACATTGCCCTTGGCGGCGGCGTCGCTGACGACGGCGGCGATGATTATCTTTTATTCGGCGATCTATGGTTTCGTGTCCGCCGTTGGTGTCGAGGCCGCGCATCGGCATGGCGGCGCACAGGCGGATGCCGTGGCCGCGGCCCTGCGTGCGGGGCTGGGTCTAGCCCCGCTGGCGGGCTTGGTGGCGGCGCTGTTGATGGTGCTGATCCTGTTGATCCTGCCACTGATCGGCCAACCGCCCGAGGTGCTGGCGATCATCACCCCCTATTGGTTGGCGATGGCGGCCGTGCTGGTGCCTGTCGCGCTGTTGATGGTGATCGCACAGGTGCTGAATGCGATGGACAGGCCATGGACAGCGGCAGGGTTCGCCTTTCTGGCTGTCATTCTGAACATCCCGCTGAACTATCTGCTGATCTGGGGCATCGGCGATTGGCCGGGGCTGGGGCTGGTGGGCGCGGGGCTGGCCAGCCTGATCGCGGAAACACTGGCCTTGCTGGTCGCCGTCATCTGGCTGGCGCGGCATCGCCTGCTGCGCGCGCGGCCCGATACGGCCCTGCGCCGCAGACTGGCCCGGGGCGGCTTGCCGCTGGCCATCGGCTATACCGGCGAAGGGGCCGCCTTTGCCGTGATCGGGCTGATGCTGGGCATCTTTGGCGCCACCGCCTTGGCCGCCAACCAGATCGTGCAGGCGGTGGGCGGTGTTCTTTATATGCTGCCGCTTGGCATGGCGGCGGCCGTGGCCATCCGCATCGGACAGGCCAGCGGGTCCGGTGATCCGGCCCGCCTGCGCCCCATCGCCGTGGCCGCGATCGGCGTGGTCACGATCTGGATGGTCGCGGTCACGATCACGCTGATCCTTTTGGGCGGCCGGATCGCCGCTGCATTGTCCGACGACAGCGGCGTTGTCGCGCTTGCCACCGCGATGTTCGTGATCGTGGCGCTGATCCAGGTCGCGGACGGGGTGCAATCGACCGCGCTTGGCGCATTGCGCGGGATCATGGATTTCGTCTGGCCGACGCGGTTGACCCTGCTCAGCTATTGGCTGTTCGCCTTGCCGCTGGCGGCAGTGCTGGGGTTCTGGGCGGGGCTTGGGCCGCTGGGCGTCTGGGCCGGTTACGGGATCGGGATCGCCCTTGTCGCCATCATCCTGCCGTGGCGGTTCTGGCGGCTGACCGCTGCGGCAAATCGCTGATTGCGCGCGGCAGGGGCTGGACCCGCGCGGCGTCAGGCTTTACCTCTGGCCCCAGCAGGAGAACGCGATGACCAAACCGCCCCTTACCCTTTATCTGGCAGCGCCCCGCGGCTTTTGCGCCGGTGTGGACCGCGCCATCAAGATCGTCGAAATGGCGATCCAGAAATGGGGCGCGCCGGTCTATGTGCGCCACGAGATCGTGCATAACAAATTCGTCGTCGATGCGCTGCGCGACCAAGGGGCCATTTTCGTCGAGGAACTGGATGATTGCCCCGATGACCGCCCCGTGATCTTTTCCGCGCATGGCGTGCCAAAGGCCGTGCCAGCCGCCGCCGCCAAGCGCGAGATGATTTATGTCGATGCCACCTGCCCGCTGGTCAGCAAAGTCCATATCGAGGCGCAGCGCCATGCCGACAACGGGCTCCAGATGATCATGATCGGCCATGAAGGCCATCCCGAAACCATCGGCACCATGGGGCAACTGCCCGAGGGCGAGGTGCTGCTGGTCGAAACCGTCGCGGATGTGGCGACCGTGCAGGTCCGTGACCCGGCGCGCCTTGCCTTCGTGACGCAGACCACGCTGTCGGTCGATGACACGGCGGATATCGTCGCCGCCTTGCAGGCCCGTTTCCCCGCGATCATCGGCCCGCATAAAGAGGATATCTGCTATGCTACCACCAACCGCCAAGAAGCGGTCAAGGTGATGGCCCCCAAATGCGACGCGATGCTGGTCGTGGGCGCGCCCAATTCGTCCAACTCGCGCCGTTTGGTCGAGGTCGGTGCGCGGGCGGGATGCAATTATTCCCAGTTGGTGCAGCGCGCAGCCGATATCGACTGGCGCGCGCTGGATGGGATCGCCTCAATGGGCATCACTGCCGGGGCTTCTGCCCCCGAAGTGCTGATCAACGAAGTGATCGACGCCTTCCGCGACCGCTATGACGTGACGGTGGAAATGGTGGAAACCGCCAAGGAAGACGTTGAATTCAAAGTGCCACGCGTGCTGCGCGAACCGGTGTGATCTGATGCAGGCCATTCCCCGTTCCGCCCTGTGGCTTGGCCTTGCTGGGCTGATCCCGTTTTTCTGGGGCGCGCTGACAGTGCTGCGCCCTGACCTTGGCCTTTGGTGGGCCGCGACATTCGGGCCGCGGTTCATCGGACCCTATGTGCAACTGTTCTATGGCGCGGTGATCCTGTCATTCATGTCAGGCGTGCTGTGGGGCTTTGCCACCAAAGCACGCGGGCGTGCCGCAACGGCGGGTTACATCTTGTCGGTCATTCCCGCGCTTTGGGCGTTTTTCATGACAGGCGGTGGGCCGACCGGGGCGGCGGTGAACCTGATCGCGGGGTTCCTTGGGCTGTTGCTGCTGGATTGGCATTTCTGGCAGATGGGCCTTGCGCCGAAATGGTGGATGCATCTGCGCGGGTTGCTGACGGCGCTGGTCGTGCTGTCATTCCTGCCGCTGGTGCTGTGATGGCGGAACTTTACGCCTATACCGACGGGGCCTGTTCGGGCAATCCCGGCCCCGGCGGCTGGGGCGCGCTGCTGATCGCGCGCGACGGTGACAAAGTAGTCAAGGAACGCGCCCTGTCAGGCGGTGAAGCAGACACCACCAACAACCGCATGGAACTGCTGGCCGCGATTTCGGCGCTGGAAACACTGGGTCGCGCCACGGCGATCACCATCGTGACCGATAGCGCCTATGTCAAAGATGGGATCACCAGCTGGATTCACGGCTGGAAAAAGCGTGGCTGGAAAACATCCGCAAACAAGCCCGTCAAGAACGAAGACCTGTGGCGGCGTCTGGACAGCGCAGTCGCTCAGCATCAGGTCCGTTGGGAATGGGTCAAGGGCCATGCGGGCCATGTCGAAAACGAACGCGCCGATGAACTGGCCCGCGCGGGCATGGCACCCTACAAGCCCTGACGCCGATCATGGTTTGATAAAGCGGCAGTGATGCGCCGCAGGCGGGAAATTTTACCGCCCCCCCGCCACCTCCAACACGATCTTGCCGATATGCGCGCTGCTTTCCATCCGCGCATGGGCAGCGGCAGCATCGGCCAGCGCGAATGTCTGGTCCATCACTGGCCGCACCCGCCCCGCGGCGATCAGCGGCCAGACATGCTGGCGCAAGTCCTGCGCGATCCGCGCCTTGGCAAGGTCCGATTGCGGGCGCAGCGTCGATCCGGTGATCGTCAAGCGGCGGGTCATCATCTGGGTCAGGTTCAATTCCACCTTTGGGCCTTGCAGAAATGCAATCTGGACCAGCCGACCGTCATCCGCCAAAGCCGCGATATTACGCTGGATATACGGGCCGCCAACCATATCAAGGATCAGGTCAGCGCCGCCCAGGTCTTTCATTTTCTCGACGTAATCCGTCTCGCGATAGTTGAACGCCGCCTCTGCGCCCAACGCCAGGCAGGCGGCGCATTTATCGTCCGATCCGGCCATGGTGAACACCCGCGCACCAAACACATGCGCAAGCTGGATCGCCGTGGTGCCAATGCCGGAACTGCCGCCATGGACCAGAAACCGTTCACCCGCCTGCAAACCACCGCGCAGGAACACATTGGACCAGACGGTGAAAAACGTCTCGGGCAGGCAGGCCGCCTGTGCCAACGACATGCCATGGGGCACAGGCAGGCAATGCGCGGCAGGGGTCGCGACATAGGCGGCATACCCACCCCCCGGCAGCAAGGCGCAGACACGGTCGCCGATTTTCCAATCGGTCACACCCGCGCCCAGGGCCGCAATCTCGCCCGCGGCTTCCAGCCCCGGCAGATCGCTGGCACCGGCAGGCGGGTTGTACAGCCCCGCGCGCTGCAACGCATCGGGGCGGTTCACACCGGCATAGGCGACCTTGATCACCACCTGATCGTGGGCCGGTTCCGGCATCGGCCGTTCGGTCAGGGCCAGCACCTCTGGCCCGCCCGGCTGCGTAATCTCGACCGCCTGCATCATGTCGGGTCGCGCCAGACGCCCGGCAGGTCAGGGTCCATATCGCGGCGCGGCGCCTTGATGCCCGCCATCAACCGCGCAAAAGGAGTTGTCAGCGGTTTCAACAGGGCGTTGTCGCGCAGCTGCGCCTTGACCTTTTCAAACTGCATCACGCCGTCGATCCGCCGGTCAATGAACGAATCCGTCGCCTGCGCGCCAGTGCTGTCGTCGCCCAGCCAATACAGCACGACCGCGGCATAGACCCCCGACAGGGTCAGCCGCTTGGTATACCAGTTTGCATCCTCGGATGTATCGCCCAGCGCCGTCCAGATCGCATCCGCCGTGCCCCAGACCAGCCGCGCCCCATCGGCGGCCATATGCGGCAAGGCGAACAGGGCCGTGCCGCGGCGCACCGCTTCTTTGTCGGGGATCGCGCGGATACGCAGGCGGATCGCATGGGCCACCTTGTCGCGAAACCGCATGCCTGTCAGGTCGGCGGCATCCAATGCAGCCACCATCGCCGCGTCACCCTGTTCGTGAAAGGCAATCGCCAGATCAATCGCACCGCGCGGGCAGATCGTGCGCGCCACGGCAGGGTCCACACCCGCATCCGCAATCGCCGCAGTGAAGGCCACAGGCGCCCAACTGTCAAAGGCCACATGGGGGATGATCGCATCCAGCAATTGCTGTTTGACGGGGTCGAGTGGGGTTTGTGACATGATCGGGGCTCCTGTCTTGTCGATACTGGACAAACTAGCCCATCTTTGCTATCTGGCCAACTCCTGCAATTTTGCAAATCCAACTTAGAGAGGTGGTGAAAACCACATGCAGGTAAGTGTTCGTGATAACAACGTCGATCAGGCGTTGCGTGCTCTGAAGAAAAAACTTCAGCGTGAAGGCGTTTTTCGTGAAATGAAGCTCAAACAGCATTTCGAAAAGCCGTCGATCCGCAAGGCCCGTGAAAAGGCCGAAGCGATCCGCCGTCAGCGCAAGCTGGCCCGGAAAAAGCTGCAACGCGAAGGCATGCTGTAAAGCATCCCCGATTGTTGAAACGATTGACCCCCGATTGCGCAAGCAGCGGGGGTTTTTTGTTGGGGGGGCATCGTCAGATGTGGGGCCACAGTGGGTAGCCTAGAATTTGCGGAGGGCCGCTTTGCGGAGCAAACCGAACCCTAGTTCATCTTCATTGCGACCGCTTGAATGCGGCCGTAGCGACGCCCATCGCAATCAGCGCACTACCACCAAGACGAGAGAACCAAGTCAAAACTGAAGGCTTTGCAATTTTAGCGCGTAGCTTATCTGCAAAAAGAGCATATGCGAGAGCATTGATTGATGCCAAACCGACGAAGGTAACGACCAGAATTGCGAACTGAGGCAGAAGCGGGCTGTCCACCACAATGAATTGCGGCACGAAGGCAATGAAGAATACGATGGACTTCGGATTCAGCGCGGTCACTGCCGTAGCATGACCAAAGACACTTGACGCACTGGTCTGTGTAACCTTCTCCAGATTATCGAGCGAAGCCGTTGAATCGCTACGGAAAAGTTTGATCCCTAGATAGATGAGATAGACAGCTCCGACCCACTTCAGAACAGTGAAGAGCGTCGCCGAAGCCAGAACTAAGGCCCCTAGTCCCGCCAACGAAGCAGACATTGCGATGAAGTCGCCGAGAGCGACGCCCCCGACCGTCGCAATGGCTACCCTTTTGCCTTGGCTGATCGCATAACTCAGAACGAGCAAAACCGTTGGTCCAGGAATGAGCAAAAGAGCTAAAGACGCCGCAACAAACGCCAGCCAAACTTGAAAATCCATGAAAGCGCCTTTCTACTTTTGAGGTAGTCAGCCATAGGACTGATAACCTGTAAAGCGAAAACTGGCCAACAGTTCGCTGCGGGGCAGCATCATTCACTCAGGTCTCTTAGCAGTCGCCCACTAAAAAGCCGCTAGCCAACCCACGCCCCCTCAATGCTGCTCGGGCACCAGCACTTCGCGTTTGCCGACGTGGTTGGCGGAACTGACCACGCCTTCGTCTTCCATCTGTTCGACCAGACGCGCGGCCTTGTTATACCCGATCGCCAGTTTGCGCTGGATATAGCTGGTGGAACATTTGCGATCCTTGATCACAATCGCCACAGCCGTATCATAAAGCGCCTTTTCCAGATCGGACCCGTCGCCGAGACCGAGGACCAGATCAATGCTGGATTCGTGATCATCTGACGGCCCTTCGACCACGCCGGACATATATTCGGGTGGACCAAAGCCTTTGAGGTGGTTCACGATTTCCTCAACCTCTTCATCGCTGACAAAGGGGCCGTGGACGCGCATGATCTTGGACCCGCCCGCCATATAGAGCATGTCCCCCATGCCCAGCAGTTGTTCGGCACCCATTTCACCCAGAATCGTCCGGCTGTCGATTTTCGACGTTACCTGAAACGAAATCCGTGTCGGGAAATTGGCCTTGATCGTGCCGGTGATGACATCGACCGACGGGCGCTGCGTGGCCATGATCAGGTGGATCCCCGAGGCCCGCGCCATCTGTGCAAGGCGCTGGATACAGGCCTCGATTTCCTTGCCGGCGACCATCATCAGATCGGCCATCTCGTCCACGATGACGACGATATAGGGCAGGACTTCGGGCTGGAATTCCTCGGTCTCGAAGATCGGATCGCCGGTTTCGTCGTCAAAACCGGTCTGGACGGTGCGGCTGAACATCTCGCCTTTGCTCAACGCTTCTTTCACGCGACCGTTAAAGCCGTCGATATTGCGCACGCCCATCTTGGACATCTTGCGATAACGTTCTTCCATCTCGCCCACGACCCATTTTAGGGCGACGACAGCCTTTTTGGGGTCGGTGACAACGGGCGACAACAGATGCGGGATACCGTCATAGACGGACAGTTCCAGCATCTTGGGGTCGATCATGATCATCCGGCATTCCTGCGGCGTCAGTTTATACAGCAGCGACAGGATCATCGTGTTGATGGCCACCGATTTTCCCGACCCCGTGGTCCCCGCGATCAGCAAATGCGGCATCTTGGCAAGGTTTGCGATGATCGGCTCGCCACCAATATCCTTGCCCAAAGCCAGCGGCAGTTTCTGGTTGCCGTCGCCGAAATCGCGGTGCGACAGGATTTCGCGCAGCACAACCTTTTCGCGGTTCTCGTTGGGCAGTTCGATCCCGATCACCGACCGGCCCGGCACGGTGGACACACGCGCCGACAAGGCCGACATTGACCGCGCGATATCATCGGACAGACCGATGACGCGGCTGGCCTTGAGACCCGGTGCCGGTTCAAGTTCGTACATGGTGACAACAGGGCCGGGACGCACGGCGATGATGTCACCCTTGACGCCGTAATCATCCAGCACGCTTTCCAGCATGCGGGCGTTTTCGCTCAGCGATTCGTCGCTCAGGTGATGGCGCGTGATCTCGACCGGGTTGGTCAGCAACGACAGTGGCGGGCGTTCGTAATCCGCGTAGGGATCGTCGAATTTCAGCGCAGGCTGCGCCTCGGCCACGGCCTGACGCGACGGTTGGATCGCGCGCTTGGGCGGATGCTGCACAACTGTGCGCGGTTCGACAAAGGACGGCACTGACGGAATCGGCATATGCGGGGCGGCCAGATAGGGCGCATCATCGTCGTCATCGTTATCGTCATCTTCGAAAATGGCATCGTCCTGCTGCGGTTCCGGCGTGACCAGCGGCGGGTAAGGCGCATAAACCAGCGGCTTTGGCCCGCGCCCTGCGGTCACGGATGGTTCAATCCGCACGCCGGTGGGCGATGGTGGCGTCGTCCGGCTGCGGATGGCATCGGCGATGCGCGCGCTGACGCGGGCGGTGTCGGCCACGGGTTCGGCATCTGTCAGGCGCGGTTCAGGGGTGACAAGTTCGGGTTGCGGCATCGGGTCGTTGCGGCGCAACAGGCCGGACAGAAAACCGCCCGTGCTGGGCGCTGGTTCCGAGGCCATATTGCGCATCGGGGCAGTCAGCGGTGGCGGCGCGGCAGGGATCTGGCCGGTGGTTACAGGCGGTTCCTCGGACCCAAAGGCAGGGCGCGCGCGCACCACGGCCGCCGCGCGCAGGCGGCTTTCGAAATCAGAGGAGACAACGGGCTGTGGCCGGCTGACGATATCCTCGGTCACCTGCGGATCGGCAAACATCCGGCTTTGCGCACGACGGGCTTGCACAGCCGCTGTCGCCACATGCGCGCCTTGCGCCGAAAGAGCGGCCCCCCTGCCCATCATCCGCAGCACGAAATCATAGATCAACACCGTGCCCAGCATCACGAACCGCAGCCCCCTGCGCAATTCGGGGCGGGTGAAGCCCAACAGAAACGTCAGCAGAGCGACCAGCAAAACGGCGGCCAGAAAAGACAAGAGCTTGACCCCGAACACAGTGCCGAACGGCAGGATCGTCAGCAAAACGCCCAGTACGGTATCGCCGAACAACCCGCCCATGCCAAAATTGGCAGGCCAGTCCTGCGCCGGTGCCAGCGTCGCCGCATAGACAGAGGCCACCACCATCACCACGGGGGCAAACATCGCGCGGCCGATCACGCGGTCCTGGCCGTAATGAAACACGAACCGCGCGCCTGCCGCGATCAGCGTGGCGGCAATGACCCAAGACCCCAGCCCGATCACCATCATCAAGGGCGCGGCGACCGAGGCCCCGAAATGGCCCAGCCAGTTCTGCACCGGCGCATCGGTGGCGGAAATCCAGCTTGGGTCATCGGGCGAATAGGTCCCGATCACGACAGCAAACAAGGCCCCCGTCACGATCAGCGCAAGACCGACCAATTCGCGGCTGCGTTTTTCCAACGCAGCCTGCGTGGTGCTGTCAAAAAGCGGATCGCGCTGGCGGGACTGGTAAGATGCCATCTGGTATCTCCTATCTATATAGACAGTCGCGGATCAGTGTCAGACCGCGCTGCATTTCTTGGGTCGGGGCCACCATGGCGACCCTGATATAACCATGACCGGGGTTCTCGCCCGCGACATCGCGGCTCAGATACGCGCCCGGCAGAACCCGCACGCCGGTCTGTTGCCACAGCGTAACCGCCGCCGCCGCGCCATCCGGCACCGGCAGCCACAGGAAAAACCCAGCCTGCGGCGACTGATAACCCGGCACATGGCCAAGGATGTCATCGGCAATATCGAATTTGCGGCCATAAAGCGCGCGGTTTTCCACCACATGCGCTTCATCCGCCCAGACCGCCGCTGCGACCGATTGCAGCGGACCAGCCAAAGGCGCACCGGCAAAAGCACGCAACTGACGCAGGCGCGCGATCGATGTCGCACCACCCGCCGCAAAACCGCAGCGCAGCCCGGGCAGGTTGGACCGTTTCGACAGGGATTGGAAAATCAGCACGCGGTCAGGGTCAGCACCCATCGCCGCCGCAATCTCCAACGCGCCGGGTGGGGGCGCATCGCGGTAGATCTCGGAATAGCATTCATCGGCGAAAATCATGAAATCATGCTTTTCCGCCAGCCCGATCAGATCGCGCCAATAGGCCTCGGACGCCACAGCCCCCTGCGGGTTGGCAGGCGAACAGATATAGGCAATCGCCGTGCGGTCCAGCGTCTCGGCAGGCAGGCTGACAAAATCGGGCAGATGGCCGGTGGCGGATGTCGCAGCGACATAGACAGGCTCGGCCCCGACCGACATGGCCGCGACGCCGTAAACCGGATAAAACGGATTGGGCATCAGCACGACAGGCCGTTTGCCATTCTTGGTTTCAGGACACAGCGCCATCGCGGCGTTATAGAGCCCCTCGCGCGTGCCATTCAGCGCGATGATGCGGTCGTTCGGCACATCCAGCCCGTAACGGCGCTGCAAAAACCCCGCCATCGCCGCCAGCAGATCGGCCTGGCCTTCGTTGCTGGGATAGCTGTTGAAGCCGCCAAGATGCTGTTCCAGCAACGGCCCGACAAAGGCAGGAAAGGCATGGCGCGGCTCGCCGATCGTCATGTTGATGACGTCGGTGGCCTCGGTCGGCACGTCCAAAAGCGCACGCAGGCGTGGCCAAGTCGCAACCGGAAGGTCCGAAAACCGCGCGGGAAAATCCATAACTGCCTCAATTCGCGGGATCATTTCGCCCCACTTCGAACACAAACTAGCGCAGCAGAGGCGCGCCTGTCCAGCGCCCGCCATGCTTTGTGGGGAATTTGTGGCTTTTCAGACGGTCCAGCCCATCTTCCGAGCCTAAATATCCCCGCCGGAGGCCAGAATCTTTTATCCCAACATCTGTTATCGCAACGCCCGCGCCGCCGCTGCCGCCAGCCGCAGTAGACCGGCCTCGCCCCCGGTCTGGCCGTTGAACATGATCCCGCAGGACGCGACACCCGTGGGCAGGGTGATCGAACAGACATCCAGCAGGTTCGCCACGCGGGTGTTGCGCAGGGCCAGCAGGTTTTCGGATTTATAATAGGCATCATCCGTCAACAGGCGCGCGGCATCGGGGGGCAGCAAAGGCGCGGTCGGCATGATGACGGCGTCAAACTGCGCGGTTTCAGCCGCATATTCCTTGCGGATCTGGCGCAGAATATTCCAGCCGGCCACGAAATCAGGCCCCGATACGGTTTTCCCACCGCGGACCCGTTCGAGAATCTGGGGAAACATCTTTTCGGGATGCGCCTCGACCAGATCGCGCCACCAGCCATAGCTTTCTGCGGCATAAAGATTGCCCGCGACGTTGAACGCATCGAATAGCTGGGAAAAATAGCGATGTTCGATCTGCGCGCCTGCCGCTTGCAGTTTTGCCACGCTGGCCGCGAACGCCGCACGGGGGGCATCGCGCACATCCTCGGGCACGATCGTGTCCAGCACCATCAGCCGTATACCGGCCAGATCGGCGCCACCCAGATCGACGGGGCGCGACCCTTCCAGCACGGCCAGCAACAGCGCCGCATCCTCGACCGACCGGCACAAGGGGCCAACGGTATCAAAAGTCAGGCAAAGCGGCACGACACCTTCCAGCGACAACCGCCCATGGCTGGTTTTCAGCCCCACCAGATCATTCCAGGCCGCAGGGATCCGCACCGACCCGCCGGTATCCGTGCCAATCCCCGCCGCCGCAAGGCCGAACGCGACAGACGCCGCCGCCCCCGACGACGACCCGCCCGCCACGGCGCCCGCGTCATTCACACAAGGTGGCGTCGCGGTAATCGGGTTCAGACCCAGCCCGGAAAAGGCGATTTCGGACATATGGGTCTTGCCCAGACAGACCAGCCCCGCCGCCGTCGCGGTTTCCAGCACCTTTGCATCACGCGTCGGCACGCGGCCTGCCAACAGGGCGGTGCCTGCCTCTGTCCCGATACCCGCGCTGTCGAACAGGTCTTTCCACGACACCGGCACACCGTCCAACGGGCCACGCCGGAACCCTGATGCGGCGCGCGCGGCGGCGGCTTTGGCTTCGGCACGCGCGCGGTCATGGGTGACGCGGGCATAAATCCGGTCACGGTGTTCATGCGCGTCGATGGCGGCAAGGTAGACCTCGGTCAAATCCACAGGGTCGATCACCCCCGCAGCAATCCCGCGCCCCAGATCCGCGGCCGTCATCCAGCGCCAGTCCTGCATGTGTCATTCTCCTTTTCGGGCGGACCCTAGCGGCGCAAAGGCGCATGGACAATCCCGCGCGAGGGGCCATATTGCCCAGCATGAAAACAGATATCATCATCGTGGGCGGCGGGCTGAACGGCCCCGCCTTGGCCTTGGCGGCGGCACAAGCAGGATTCACCGTAACAGTGATCGACAGCCAACCTGTGCCGGTCCACAAAGACCCAGCTTTTGACGGGCGGTCCTATGCGCTCGCGCTGACCTCTACACGGCTGCTGCGCGGGATCGGCATCTGGCCAGTGGTCGCCGACCACGCCCAACCAATGCTTGAAATCAAGGTCACTGACGGGCGCGCAGGCGAAGGCCCCAGCCCCTGGATGATGCATTTCGACCATGCCGAGATCGAAGAAGGCCCGATGGGCTATCTGGTCGAGGACCGGCACCTGCGCCGCGCCTTTCTGGACGCGCTGGCAGCGGACAACCGGATCACCCATCTGGCAGGACAGACCGTTGTGGCGCAGACAGTGACGGCAGGCGGCGTGCAGGTGACGCTGGCCAGTGGCGAGCTGCTGGACGCGCAGCTGCTGGTCGGATCGGACGGGCGCAAATCCGGCACCGCCGAACGCGCAGGGATCAAGCGCACCGGCTGGGACTATGGGCAGACCGCCGTGGTCTGCGCCGTCGCACATGACAAACCGCATGGCGGGATCGCGCATCAGTTCTTCATGCCCGCAGGCCCGCTTGCGATCCTGCCGCTGACGGAGAACCGCAGTTCCATCGTCTGGAGCGAACGGCGCGCCCGCGCGCAGGACCTGGTCGCAATGGATGATGCGGCGTTCCTGAACGCACTGAAACCCGCCTTTGGCAGTTTCCTCGGGCAGATCAGCCTGACCGGCGCGCGCTTCAGCTATCCTTTGAACCTGACGCTAGCCAATAGCCTGACGGCAAGCCGTGTGGTGCTGGTTGGGGACGCGGCCCACGGCATCCACCCGATTGCAGGGCAAGGGCTGAACGCCGGTCTGCGCGATGTGGCGGCGCTTGCCGATGTGCTGACCACCGCACGCAGCCGCGGCGAGGATATCGGCAGCGCCCAGACCTTGCAGCGCTATCAGGAATGGCGGCGGTTCGACACGGCGACACTGGCGCTGGCCACCGACACGTTCAACCGGCTGTTTTCCAACGACAACCCGCTGATCCGCGCCGCCCGCGATATCGGCATGGGGCTGGTCAACAGCGCCCCGCGCCTGCGCCGCGGCTTCATGCGGCAGGCGGCAGGGCTGAACGGGGATTTGCCAAGGTTGATGCAGGGTTAGATGACGGGGTACCGATCGACATCGATCTTGTGCCGCTGACAGATCACATCGATGTAGCTTCCGCGCGGTGGGACACCAGAGAAATGTTTGCGCAGATCACCGCGTGTCTCGCCTTGGAAATGGTGAAACCGCACCCAAGGTTGTTCATAGCTTTCAATGGCTCGCTCAGGATCCAGAAAACCCCTTGCTGGCCAATATGTATGCCAATGCTGACCGCGACTGATTTCACCAGTGCTGCTTAGCGCCCAGCGGGTGACGCTTGGACCGGTTGTCGTCCACGGCAGATCATAAAGCGAAATCTGTCCTTCGGTCTCATATTTGCTGACAAGACCCTTGATCCTGTCAGCACCCAGCCAATGCGGCAGCGGGACTTCGGACGACAGAAATTCAAGGATCAGCTTCAACGCCAGCGATTTTTTTGGCAGGCGCAGCACACAGTTGTTGACCGCTTTATTGCGCCAGACAACGCCGAACAGATAGTCCGACGAAAGAGCCAAAGGATTGACGCAATAGATGTCCAGATCGACCCAAACGTGATCCGTCTTTTGCAAAAGATGTATGCGAAAGATATCGGAATAAATCGCCGCACGACGCCGTGAGGAAGGGTGTTTTTGAAACTCTTCGTCGGAATAGATGCTCCTTGCATCATGCAAGATCACACCGCCTGGCACGTCCATGGTCAGGTCGAGAACATAAAGATTGAACGTGTAACCGTGATCTAGGAAAGACTGGATACACACTCTTTCAACACAGGACAACGGCGATCCGAACCAGAAACTCGCAACTTGGAAATCCACAACCTTAACCCTGACACAACAGCAAATACTGGTCGTAGGTCTATGGACAGGCAGCACCGATTGTCAACGACATCGTCCGCCGCTCACTCCACCTGCCGCGCCTCGTCTACCAGCATCACGGGTATTCCGTTGCGGATCGGGAATGCCAGATGGGCGTTTTCGCTGACCAGTTCCTGCCTGTCAGCATCATACCGTAGGGTTGCGTGGGTAATGGGGCAGACCAAAGCCTCCAGCATCTTGGGGTCGAAACCGGACTCTGTCATTGCATCACACCTTCTCCGTTGCCGCCGCGCAGGGCATATTCCATCAGCGTCAGCAGGGTTTCGCGCCGTGTGGACAGCGACGGGGCTTCCAGCAGGGCCTGTTTGTCTTCCGGCGTGAAAGGGCAAAGCATCGACAGCGAATTGATCAGGAGTTCATCCTCTGCCTCGCTCAGGCTGTCCCAATCGGTGGACAGGCCCTGATCCACCAGAAAGCGGTTCAACGCCTTCATGAAACTGTCGCGGTCAAAGTTGTCGTCTTTTTCCACCGGCCCCAGATCGCGCGAAAACCCTTGCCAGCTGACCTTGCAGCGGCGGTAGGGGGTGAAACCTTCGATCTCTTCGACGATACGGAAACGGGACGCACCGGACAGGGTGACCATGTAGCGGCCGTCCTCGGTTTCGGAAAACGCCGTCAGCTTGCCCGCGCAGCCGATGCTGTGCAGCTTGCCTGCCGCACCGGGGGCGTCATAGGGTTGCACCATCCCGATCAGCCGCGAGGATGTTTTCATCACATCGTCCAGCATCGCAAGATAGCGCGGCTCGAACAGGTGCAACGGCAAGCGCGAACGCGGCAAAAGCAGCGCGCCGGGCAGGGGGAATACCGGAATGGTGTCCGGCAGATCAGTTGATGATATCATTGGCATGACATAGTCCGCCTTTGCCCTCAGGCAAATATCATCGACGACAACCGGCGCCGTCCAGTCAGCACGATCGGGTCCTTGGCATCGCGGGCGTCGAAAATCTTGAACAGCTGGGTTTTTGCGGCCCCGTCGTTCCAGTCCCGATCCCGCCGGAACAGGTCCAGCAACTCGTTCACCGCCTCTTCGACCTGCCCGTTGGCATGCAACGCCACCGCCAGATCGAACCGCGCCTGATGGTTGGCGGGGTCGGCATCGACCAGCGCCTGCAATTCACCCACGGGTCCGGCATTCGCCGCCTCGCGCAGCAGGGTGATCTGGGCGTGCAACGCCTCCAGCGCGGGGTCGGTCGAGATTTCGGCAGGTGCGCCGTTCAGGATCGCCTCGGCCTGATCTATATCGTCCAAGGCAAGATAGCAGCGCACCAGACCGGCATAGGCGCTGGCATTGGCGGGGTCTTCTTGCAGGACCGCGGCAAAAGTTTCGGCGGCGTCGGTCACGGCACCTTCGGTCAGCATCTGTTCAGCAGCCGCGATGGCGCCGGCCAGACCATCGTCGGGTTCACCGGCAAGGGCTGCGATCTTTTCGACAAAGGCGTTGATCTCGGACGGGGGCAGCGCGCCTTGGAACCCGTCCACGGGACGGCCCTGATAAAATGCATAGACCGTGGGGATCGACTGCACCCGCAATTGGCCCGCATAGCCGGGGTTGCGGTCCACGTCGATCTTGACGAGCTTGACGCGCCCGCCTGCCTTGGTCACGGCGGCTTCGATCGCGGGGCCAAGGGTTTTGCACGGGCCGCACCACGGCGCCCAGAAATCGACGATCACCGGCACATCCTGCGACGCCGCGATCACGTCTTGCGGGAAACTGGCATCGGTGCCGTCCTTGATGACATCCACAGGGGGGGTCGGTTTGGCGTTCAGTTCCAGCATCGCGGTCTCCTTTAACGGGTTGGGGCATATATGTGGGCAAAAGCGGCCTGCGCCAAGGGGCAATGACACTTTCGCTTGGGCAGCTGCCGGCATAGGCTGCCCCTTATGGAAACCACAGCCCGTCCCGCCCTGCCCCGTCTGGGGGCCATCGCCGTTGTGCTGCATCAAGGCAAGGTCCTGCTGGTGCGGCGAAAAAACCCGCCCGATGCGGGGCTTTGGGGGTTTCCGGGCGGGCATGTGGATGCGGGCGAAACAGCGCTGGACGCCGCCGCCCGCGAACTGGCCGAGGAAACCGGCGTGATCGCGCGCCCTGTCCGGTATCTGACCAATCTTGACATCATCCTGCATGACCCTGCGGGTGAATTGCAGTTTCATTTCCTGCTGGCGGTGGTGCTGTGCGATTATGTCAGCGGCACGCCTGTCGCCGCCGATGACGTGTCAGACGCGGGCTGGATCGCTGTGACCGATGTGGCGTCGCTGCCTACCAGCGCGGATGTGGACCGGATCATCGCGCTGGCCTATTCGACCACGCCGACCATCGGCCCCATCTGAGCGCCGAAATCAGACCGGCCCAGCGCGGGCGCATGCAGCCGCGACACCTTGCCATCGAAATACAGCGCATCGGGCAGTTGCAGGTGGTCGCGGAAAAAGCTGGCGAATTCGTGGAAACTGACCGCATCGTTGGAAATCACGAAAACCGCGCGATCCCCGTCTGCGGTCGTGCCGACACCATTGCGCAAAAACCGCGATGTGCCGTCGGGCAGAAACCGTGGATGCAGCGCGCCGTCGATCACCAGCATCGGGCCTGATTGCGTCGCATCGCGGCAGGCGGGGGATTCGTCCACATAGCGCAGCGTTTCGATCACGCGGGCAGACGTGTCAGTGATGCAAAGCACGCCATTGGGCAGCAGGCCGAAATTGCCGGGGCCGGCATTGGGGATGATGCGCATCACCTCGACCCCGTTTTCGATGTAATGGCCCACGGGCGCGCGGTCGGCGTGATACATGCCCGCATTCATCGCAAACGGCAGGGCGGTGACATCGGGCAAGCCTTCGATGGCGCGGAAACTGCCAAGGATGCTGTCGCCGTTCTTGTGAAACAGGCGCAGATCATCCGCCGCCGGATCGACCGTGCAGGCGGTATAGCTTTTGCCCAGATAGCTGACGTCTTCGCAGGTGACAGCCGCCGCAGGCAGGGCCAGCCAGATTACCGGCAAAACCAGCGTCAGCCTCACTCGTCCAGATCCTGCCTGACGTGATCCTCGGCCAGCAGGGCGCGGGTCGCGTCCATCTGGTCAAAGGTGCCATCCAGCTGGAACCGCAGTTCGGGGGCGAATTTCATCGACCCGCCCTTGACCACCAGATGCCGGACCTCGTGACCGTTGCGGCGCAGGGCGTCCAGCGCCTCTTCCTTGCCGATCCCGCCCAAGGGCAGGATGAACGCCGTCGCGATCCGCAGGTCGGGCGACATGCGCACCTCGCCCACGGTGATCGACATGCGCGCAAGGTCGGGGTCATGCACCTCGCCCCGTTGCAGGATTTCGGACAGGGTCCGGCGGATCATCTCGCCCACGCGCAACATGCGCTGCGTCGGGGCCTTGCCATCGCGTTGTGTGTTCTTTGCCATGTGCTGCATTTAATCACTGTGGGCGACAAAGCCAAGCAAGGCTTTGCGTCAGGCACAAAGCGCCGCTAAGACGGGGCAAGTAAGCAAAGGGGCGGATATGACCGACACACCGGGAATCGTGATCACAGGCGGATCAGGGCGCATGGGCCAGATGCTGGTCAAGGCGGTGCTGGCGTCCGACAAATGCCATCTGGCGGGCGTGCTGGAACGGACGGGCCACGGCTGGATCGGGCAGGATATCGGCACAGCCATGGGCGGCCAGCCTGTGGGCGTCACCGTGACCGATGACGCGCTAGAGGCTTTCGCCCGCGCGCAGGCCGTGATCGATTTCACCGCACCTGCGGCGACCGTGGGCTTTGCTGCCCTTGCCGCACAGGCCCGCGCGGTGCATGTGATCGGCACCACGGGCCTGTCGGACGCCGACATCAAGGCGATTGATGCCGCCGCGCGTCATGCCGTGATCGTGCGGGCGGGGAATATGTCGCTTGGCGTCAACCTGCTGGTCAAGCTGACGCAAACCGTTGCCGCCGCCCTTGACCCCGATTTCGACATCGAGATCGTCGAGGCGCATCACAATCAAAAGGTCGATGCACCTTCCGGCACCGCACTGATGCTGGGCGAGGCTGCAGCCACGGGGCGCGGCGTGACATTGGCCGATGTGCGCGACGCAGGCCGCGACGGCGTGACCGGCGCACGCACACGTGGCGATATCGGGTTTTCCGCGATCAGGGGCGGTGACATCGTCGGCGAACATGACGTGATCTTTGCCGCCGCCGGTGAACGGATCGTGCTGCGCCATCTGGCGACGGACCGTGCGATCTTTGCGCGCGGCGCGCTCAAGGCGGCACTTTGGGGGCAGGACAAGGCACCGGGGGCCTATGACATGATGGATGTGCTGGGGCTGTAACGCGCGGTGCAGGCCAGAATCAGCCGAAATCAACGGGGCAATTGAACCGACCCTGTTGTCTGTGCGTAAAAGCATCAAATAAACCGAAGGTTGATCATGAAGACATTGATTTTGGCCCTTGGCCTATCGCTGACGGCGGGCGCAGCCCTTGCCAGCTATGTGCCGGTGATGGACGAGGACACGTTCCTGTCACTGGTCGAAGGCAAGCAATTGCGCCATCGGTTTTACGGGATCACGCTGAATGTTCTGGATACCGGACAAGTCATCGGCAGCGCGATCGGCTGGGGTGTCGAAGGCACATGGAGCTGGCAGGACGGCTATTTCTGCCGCGAGCTTTACTGGGGCGGGTCGCTGATCCCCTATAATTGCCAGCTGGTCGAAATCAACGACGACCTGATCCGGTTCACCGTGGATCAGGGCGCTGGCCGGTCTGCGGCCTTTCGGTTGCAATAATCAGCCAAAATCACGACTGCCGTAGCGCAGCAGCACCGGCACGACCAATTCTTCTTCGTCCACCAGATGCCGGTTCAACAGCTTTTCCAGACGGGCCAGCTCTGCCTGAAACGCGCCTGCCTTGTCCTGCAAGGCATCGCGCGGGCCAGACGCCTGCAACACGCCATTGGCGGTGGTGACAAAAGAGGCCAGAAATTCGTCCAGCGCGTGATGGTCAGCGTCAAGGATGTCGAAACCGCGGCTGATCCGTTTGTCCTTTTGCATCAGCTTGGGGAAATAGACGCTGTCCTCGATCGTGTGGTGTTCATGCAGGCCGTTGACGAACATGCCGCCATAGCGCGACAGGTTCGCGGCAAACTGGTCGGGGGTCAGCTTGCGGTCCAGCAGCTTGTCGGTGACGCTGCCCATCTCGGCCATCAGGCGGCGGAACATCAGGTGCCGATCCAGCCAGAACCGGATCAGCCCGTCGAAACCGGGGTCATTCTGCCATGCGTCGCGCGGGTAATCCGCCAGCAGCACGCGCAGGGCATCGGGCAGTTTTTCACGGCTGATCAGGGCGAGTTCATCTGACATCGGTATTTCCTTTTGGCATTCAAGACAGCTAATACCTGCGCGCCGCGCTGACCAGTCCCAGCCCTGTTCGCAGGCGCAGGTCTGGTCCGGCAGGCACGCACGGTTGCTAATAATCACGCTCGAAGAATATCCCGATGCCAGTGTTGCCTTCTTGATCGACGCCACCCTTGGCCACGATTTCATCCGTGATATCAAGGTTGAGGTTGATCTCGGTGCCGCCATTGCTGCTGACGGTGACATCGGTATAGACATTTTCGGACAGATAGCGCCCCGCGCGCAGGGCGGCATTGCCTTGCTCGTCCGTGGTCACATCGAAATCATCCAGACCAAGGTTCTGGCGCAGCTGGTCCACCGCCCCGTTGCCACCGCCCGCCAGCGTGCTGATCGCCCCCGCCAGCTGCACGGCCTGCAAGGGGCTGATGCTTTGCAGATCGCGGCCAAAGATCAACTGCGCCAATATCTCGTCCTGCGGCAGGTCCGGCACGGAGTCGAAACTGACCTGCGGTTCGCTGGCAGGCCCGTCGACAACGATGCTGACCTGCGTGCCGGTCGCGCTGGTCGTCGCGGCAACCAGCCGGATGTAGGGTTCGAATTCCCCCTGCAAGGATGCGCTGCCTTCGGTCAGGTCAAACCGTTGTTGCAGAATGTCGATGCGCCCACGCAAAAGATCGAACCGCCCGACAGGGATAACATCCGCACTTGTGCCCCCGATGGTCAGCCGGCCACCCAGTTCCGCATCCAGCCCGCGGCCCCGGACGAAAATCCGCGACGGGGCGTCAATCACGATGTTCAGCGGGAATGCGCGCCGCGTACCGGTGCTGCCACCATTGATCGGCGCCCCGCTTGGCAACAGGCCCGCGCGGGCCAGCGTGGTCACAACCGCGCGGTCAGGCTGCAGATGGACCACATCGGGCAAGGCGCCCACGCTGCTGATGGTCGAGGATGGCACCCGCACATCGGTCTGACCCAGCAACAGCTGTCCGTCGATCCGCGCCCCGCCCTGCAACGGCCCTTGCACGGTGATCGTGCCACCAATGTTCGCAAGGTAAAGCTGGGTGTCTTGCAGCACGACATTATCCAGCCGGATCGTGACATCGGCGGGATTGCCATCCCCAAGGCCGATAGGCCCGCTGATCGCAAGGCTGCCCCCTGCCTCGACGCCGGATCGCAGATCGACCTGCGCCGTCCCGCTGCCCAAACGCACAGCCCCCGTGATCCCGCTGAGCGCCTGCCCCAGCGTTGGCGCGGCAAGCCGCCCATTGGCAAAGGTGATCTGCCCGCTCAGCGCATCCAGCCCCGGCGCCCCATCGGCACGCAGGTTAAAATTGGCAATCCCGCTTAATCGGCGCGGCTCGATCGCGGTATTGAGCAGGGCCAAGGGCGCCGCCCCCGTGATCGCCAGATCAAGTGTCCCCGTTTGCGCAACAGCCCCCTGCACCTGCGCGGTCAGCCCGCCGGGTCCGGTGCCGGTGGCATCCACCCCCCAATTGCCCGCAGCGTCCAGCGATGCGCTGCCGGTGGCACGCACCGGCCCGCTGATCTGGTCAGTCAACAGGCCGACATCGCGCAGACTGGCGTTGAACCGGCCTTGCCGGAAACCGGCATTGCTGTTCAGCGCGCCGACAAAGGACACTTGCGGCGTCGATACCTCCAGCGTGCGGACCACCAGCAGCCCATCCTCGCGGCCGACATCGGCGGTGATCCGGCCGGTTCCGGCCAACAGCGCATCTGCCGTCGGATTGCCGATGCCCAGACCTTCGCTGCGCAGACTGACCTGCGCATCAAACGCGCTCAGATCTGGGATCAAACGGCCCGCTGCCGTCAGGTCGATACTGCCGCGCAGGGGCCGCCCCGCCAGCCCCGCATAGGGCGCAAGATCCGCGACCTGCGCGCTTAGATCGCCGGTCATGGCGAAACCGGCCTGTCGGCCCGCGACGGTCGCCTCCAACCGCAACGCGGTATCAGGGCCAGTGATCTGCACCAGCGCGCTGGTCTGCCCCTGCGCGTCCGGTGCCGCATCCAGCATCAGGGTCAATGGCCCCGCTAGCGCAGGATCGACAAGGCGCGCATCGGCAATCCGCAGCGCAAGATCGGCCGTCATCGGCCCGTCCAGTCGCACATCAGCCGCGCCGCGCAGGTCAATCGCATCGGTCTGCACCGCAAGATCCGAAATCCGCAGCGCATCATCCGCCGGACGCGCGATCTGTGCGGCAATTTCCCCCGCGCCCGCCAACAACGGGTCCAACCGCGCGATACCGGTCACAAGATCGCTTGTCTCGCCCTGCACATCCAGCGCGAACCGTAACCCATCCCCCCGCACAAAGCCTTGCACGCGCAGCGCTGCAGCCCCCGCCAGCGGGCGCCCCGCGACACCGGCATAACGCGACAGGTCGGTCACATCGGCAGCAAGGTCGATGGTCACAGTCCGCCCGTCATCGGGCAACGGGGCCACCGTGCCGGTCAGGGTATAGAATGCGGCGGGCGCGTCACCGGACAAGGTGAATGCGATCCGGTCATCCGCAGACATTGTCACCTGCCCTGTCGTCGTGGCCGGACCCGACAGCGCGGGCAGCACGACCGACACATCCCGCAGGCGGGCGGTGACTTCGGCAACCGATCCGGCGCTGGTCAGGGCGGCGGTGGCGCTGATCTCTGCCGCATCGGTGGCCACGCGCAGGTCTTGCAGCCGCGTGCCGGCGGTATCGCGCACCACTGTCGCCGCGACGCGGCCATCGCCCGCCAGCACAGCATCGGCCTGCGCGATCCCGATGCGCAGATCATCGGTGGTGCCCGTCAGGTCGATCGTGAACAGCCCGTCCAACGGGGTCAGATCGGCGGTGATGTCGAACGCGGCGGCCCCCCCCAGATTCTGCCCTGCAAGGGTTGAAAACCGCTGCAAACCGACGACATCCAGCGTCGCTGCCGCCGTGGTCTGGAACCCTTGGCGGGCGCCGGCGATCTGGGCCTCGGCCAAGATTTCGATACCGGCACCCGACAGCGACCAGCGCCGCAGGGCCGTCGGGCTGCCTTCGGCCCGGTCGATCACCAGCACGCCGCTGACCGCATCGCCCAGTGCCTGCGCCGCACCGGTATCATCCAGCTGCAGACCCTGCGCGCCATAGGTCAGGTTGGCGGTCACACGCCCGTCCTGATCGCCTTCACCCGATTGCAGGACACCGCCACCGCGCAGGCCAAGGCTGGCAATGGACAGACCCGGACGGTCCAGCCCGTTGACCGTCAGATCCAGCACCCATCTGTCGGAAACGGCCGCGTCAAACGCCAGATCAAGGGTCACATCATCGACAAAGGTGCGCGGCCCCGACACGGGCAGCAGGACAGGCGCGCCACCCACGGGCGTGATCGCCCCTGTGATGCTGACCTGTTCGGGCCAGCCCTGCGGGCCAATCCGGATCGCGCCGGACAGGCGCGCGCGCCCCGCGTCCAGCGTGATCTGCGGGATATCAATCCGCCCGTCCGCAGCACGGTTGAACGCGACCTGCAACTGCGCATCATTGCCAAAGAAATCGCGGTATTCCGGCGCGAAAAGCGCCGAAATATCCCCACCGGCATCCAGCCGGACCTGCTGGCGGCCATCCACCGTTGCCAGCACGAAGTCACCTGTCAGACGGTCCTGCCCGTCGGTGGCCAGCGCCAGCGTGGCGGAAAAATCATCCAGCGGCGCATCGCCCTGCACGACCAGCTTGACCGCAGGCCGCCCCGGCAGGCCAAGCAGGCGCGCGGCGATCCCGTCAGGGCCTTCGTCCAGATCAAGCAGAAGGGCCAGAATATCGGTTTCATTGGAATAACTGCCATCAATCCGCAAAGAACCGGGCGCGCCGTCCAGCCGCGTCACCAGCAGGTTTGCCATGCCTTGCCCGCTCGCCAGCGACGCCGCGCCTTGCACGCTTGCAACAACCGCTTCGCCCAGAAAGCTTTGGTCGATCTCGATGCGCGCGATGTCCAGCGCACCGATTGACACGCTGACAGGCAAGTCCGGCAATGAAAACGGCCGCGCTTCGGGCGACGGGCCGCTGTCACCGCCCACAGGCGCGCGCGACAAGATCATCCGGCCCGCGCGCAATTGCTGGACGCTGATCGCGCCGCGCAACAGCGATGCGCGGTTCCATTGCAGCACCAGATCCTCCAGCGTCAGCCAGACACCTTCGGCATCGGCAATGGTCATCTGCGCGATCCGCGCCTCGGACCGCAGCGCGCCTTCAAAGCCGGTGATCGTGACGGTGCGATCCGCGCCCGATAGACTACTTTCGATCAGATTGGTCAGATAGCCACGGTCGTCGTCTGCGCTCTGAGCGATCAGAGGCGCGGGCAAAAGCAGCAGCAGGATCAGCCAGATCATCCTCAAAACGCTTGTCCTATCCCGATATAGACCTGCAGGCTGTCGCCCGCATCATCGCCGCTGGCAGGTGTGCCAAGGTCCAGCCGGATCGGGCCGATGCCGGTGGCGTAGCGCAGCCCGACGCCCGCCCCCGCATGCCATGCGCCGCTTTCGCCCGGCATGGCGGTGTCGCCGACAAAACCAGTATCGTAAAAACCGACAAGCGCGATATTGTCGCGGATCGCATAGCGCGCCTCTAGCTGGGCCGCCAGAAAGGACGCACCGCCCGTTGTGACAGTCTGCCCGCCAACCTGCGTCTGCACGCCAAGCGATTGATAAGGCTGGCCCCGGACCGTGCCGCCACCGCCCGAATAAAAAAGAAAATCCGCCGGAGCCTCGGCAGTCGGCGCGCCCAGCAAGCTGCCGAGAAGACCGCGCGCGGCAAGGGTGAACCCGTCATCCACCCCGAACGACCGATAGATGCGCGCATCGCCATAAAGGCGGGCGCCATCCAGATCGCGGTCAGCGCTGGCAAAGGGTGTCGCCCGCGCATCAAGATAATATCCCGCACTAGCGGCAGACGCATCATTGCGCCGGTCCAGCGTGGCGCGCAACGGCAGGATCAACAGCGTATAATCGCGTTTGCCCAGATCGCTGTCTTCGCGCGCGGTCAGCAGACCGATCCCGCCCTGCAGGGTCAGATCATCGCGCAGATGCCGCGTCAGGCCGGTTTCAACCTCGATGGAATCGATCAAAAAGCTGTCTTCATCCTGCCGCGCAATCTCGGTGTTGATATAGAAATCGGTGTCGGGGCCCAATGTCGCGGGGCGGCCAAAGCTGCCGCGCAGGGCATAATCCACACCATCCGCATCGGCATTGATCTGCGACACGACCGCTTCGACGCGCAGCCGTTCCGCCCCGCCCAGCAGATTGCGATGCAGCCAAAAGCTGGACACCGTCACCCCTTCGACCGAAGACAGCTCCAGACCAAAGCCGATCCGCCGCCTTTTGGCTTCGTCCAGCTGCGCGCGCAATCCGATGGTGCCATCCGGTCCGGCCTGATCGGCGGTGGTCAATGATACGCTGTTGAACGTCCCTGTCCGGCGCAAACGCGCCTGCGCCCTGTCCACGGCGGCGGGGGAATAAATCGCACCTTCGGGCAGCCCCGCGATGGCACGCACCCGTTCGCTGCGCACCCGCCGGTTGCCCGACACCTCCAGCGCGCTGAACCGCAGCTGTGGTCCGGGATCAAGCCCGATGGTCACATCCAGCTTTTGATCCGCATGCCGGGCGACGATTTGCTGGCTGTTCACCTGCGCCAGCGGATAGCCCAGTTCACGCCAGCTGCGCAAAGATTGCTGCGCCGCAGTCCGGATCACCCCCGACCGTGCGGTTTCGCGCGGGCCAAGATCGGCGGGGATATCAGCAGCGGGCGGCAAAGGCGCAATGGCGACCTCGCCAAAGGTGAACCGCATACCCGCATCCACCGTGATGACGATCTCCCCGATACTGGCTGGGGCGGCCAGCGGCGCAAGGTTCGCCGCCTCTGCCCCGTCGATCGTGATGGAAATGGTGCCGCCATAATACCCTTGGGCATAAAGCGCTGTCAGCAGGCGGCGGTAATCCGCGCGCGCGGCGGCGATATAGTCCTGCGGCACGGCGGTATCATCCAGCGCGCGCAACAGCGACGCATTGTTCAGCGCCTCGCGCGCCGTGGTCGCAACAAGGCGGATGTCCTGCGCCAAGGCCCCGCTTGCGCCAAGAATAAGGGCAATTGCTATCCAGAGCTTGCTTTTCACGCAGCGCCTTTCTCAAAGCTTTGGTCGCCTTTGACGATAGATCTAACCCAACGGGTCCGGCTTGACCAATCCCCCAAGCAAACGTCCGCTGGACGCTTTGGTTCCGGCACCGCCTAGCCCCGCGCGAAAGGGTCGGTGGGATAGCGCACCCCCGCCAGATACAGCCCCTGCGGCGGACAGACCGGCCCGCAAGCGGCACGGTCCCGCGCGGCCAGTGCGCGGGCGACATCACCCGGCTGCCATGCCCCCGCGCCGACCCGTTCCAGCGTGCCGACAAAGCTGCGGACCTGATTGTGCAGAAACGACCGCGCCCGCACATGGAACCGGTATTCGGTGCCGATCGCGCGCGGCACAACCTCGATGCGCAATGCGTCCAGCGTCTTGACCGGGCTTTTCGCCTGACAGATCGACGACCGGAAGGTGGTGAAATCATGCTGCCCCAGCAGGTAATCGGCCCCCGCCTGCATCGCCTGCGCGTCCAGATCATGGTTCACCCGCCACATCTGCCCCGCCTCTGATGTCAGCGGCGCGCGGCGCGATATCAGCCGGAACAGGTACTGCCGTTCCACCGCATCGAACCGCGCGTGCCAATCATCCGCGACCAGCGCGCAATCAAGGATCGCCACCGGATCAGGTTTCAGATGATAATTCAGCGCCTCGGACAGACGAAACGGGTCCCAATCGCCGGGCAGATCGCAATGCGCCACCTGTCCTGTCGCATGGACCCCCGCATCAGTGCGGCCTGCGGCGGCGATGGTATGGGGGCCGGGTGAAAGTTTCGCCAATGCCGCCTCGATCGCGCCCTGCACGGACGGCAGGCTGGTCTGCCGCTGCCATCCCGCAAACGGCGCGCCGTGATATTCAACAAGAAGGGCATAACGCGGCATGCGTTCCCGATTAGGCGGGCAGACGCACAAAATCAATCCCTACACATCGGCCCGCGCCGTGCTTATCTGGATATCAACAACGAAAGGGCCAGCCTTGGGTATCGCCGCAATCGCCGATCAGATCACACGCAGCGTCGAAGGCGTGACCAGCACGCTGACTGCGCCTTTCACCGACCCCGTGATCCGGCTCGGTGTGACCGGCCTGTCGCGGGCGGGCAAGACCGTGTTCATCACCTCGCTGGTGGCCAATCTGCTGGACCGCGGGCGGATGCCGCAACTGACCGCCGCCGCGAATGGCGCGATCAAGACCGCCTTTCTGCAACCGCAGCCCGACGATACCGTGCCACGCTTTGCCTATGAAACCCACCTTGCCCGCCTGACTGCGCCGGACCCAAGCTGGCCCGAAGGCACCCGCCAGATCAGCGAATTGCGCCTGTCATTGCGGGTGCAGCCTGCCGGATTGCTGTCGGGGCTGTCAGGGCCGCGTGTGGTGCATATCGACATCGTGGATTATCCGGGGGAATGGTTGCTGGACCTTGGGCTGCTGGACCTGACCTATGCGCAATGGTCCAAGGCGGCACTTGATCGTGCCAAGGGCCGCCCCGGCGGTGACGCCTATCTGGCGCTGGCGCAGCAAACCGATGCCAACGCGCCTTTGTCGGAACCGCAGGCAGCCAGCCTTGCCACAGCCTTTACCGCGCATCTGAACGCCGCGCGCGATGCAGGGTTTTCCGACTGCACGCCGGGGCGGTTCCTGTTGCCCGGTGATCTGGCCGGATCGCCCGTGCTGACCTTTGCGCCGCTGCCGGGCGATGGGTTCGCGCGCAAATCGCTGGGCCGCGAAATGGCGCGGCGGTTCGACAGCTACAAGGCCCATATCGTGCGCCCGTTCTTTCGTGACCATTTCGCGAAAATCGACCGCCAGATCGTGCTGGTCGATGTGCTGGGCGCGATCCATGCCGGTCCCGCCGCGCTAGAGGATCTGCGCCGCGCGATGGCCGCTGTCCTGTCGGCGTTCAAACCGGGGCGCAACGCGTTTCTAACGCGGATTTTCAAAGGGCGGCGCGTGGAAAAGATCCTGTTCGCCGCGACCAAAGCCGATCATCTGCACCATGCCCAGCACCCGCAACTGACCGCGATCACGCAGGCATTGCTGCGCGATGCGCGCGACCGTGCCGATTTCGCAGGCGCACAGACCGCCGCGATGGCGATTGCCGCCCTGCGCACCACGGTCGAAGACACCGTCGATCATGCAGATGGCCCGCTGGATGTCGTGCGCGGCCGGTTGCTGGACGGGGGCAAGCAGGCGGCGTTCTATCCGGGCAAACTGCCCGATGATCCTGCGCATCTGCTGGCCCCCGCGCGTGAAGGCGCGGACAAGTGGCTCGATGCCGATTACAGCGTGATGAATTTCGCCCCCGCCCGCCTGACACTGCGCCCAGGCGACGGGCCGCCGCATATCCGGCTGGACCGGGCGGTGCAGTTTTTGCTGGGGGACAGGCTATGACCCGCAGACCGGTTCTGATTGATCTTGACGGGCAGGATATGGCCCGCCCCGACACCGCCCCCGCCGTCCCGGACGAGGCGCAGGGCGCCGCGATGCAACGCCTTGCCGCAGTGGCCAGTCGCGCACCATCGCCGCTGGCGCGCTGGTTCTGGGGGCTTGCCCTGCTGCTGACAGGTTTTGTCGTGTCGCTGGCCGCGTGGGATTATGTCACCGGATTGCTGGCGCGCGCGCCTGTGCTGGGCTGGATCGCGACCGTCCTGGTGGGTCTGTTGCTGCTGGTTCTGGTCATCATCGGCCTGCGCGAAGTGTCGGCCTTTCGCCGGTTGCGCAAACTGGATGCGCTGCAGATCAGCGCGCGGGATGCGTTGGTCAGCAACGACCTGAAAGGCGCGCGGCAGGTGATCGAGGCGCTGGAAAGGCTTTATGCCGGACGCGACGATACCGCATGGGGCAAGGCGGAACTGGCGCAGCGCCAAGGCGATATGCTGGATGCCGATGCGCTGTTGGGGCTGGCGGAAACCACAGTGCTGTACCCCTTGGACCAGAGCGCCCTGCGCGAGGTCGAGGCCGCCGCAAGGCAGGTTGCGATGGTCACAGCCTTTGTCCCGCTGGCACTGGCCGATCTGATCACCGCGCTGACCGCGAATTTGCGGATGATCCGGCGGATCGCGGAAATCTATGGTGGGCGGTCAGGCACCTTGGGCAGTTGGCGGCTGACGCGCGGGGTGCTGGCGCATCTGGTGGCGACAGGCGCGCTGGCCGTGGGGGATGATCTGATCGGGACCATCGCGGGCGGCGGTCTGCTGGCCAAGGTATCACGCCGCTTTGGCGAAGGCGTCGTGAACGGCGCCCTGACCGCCCGTGTCGGTGTTGCCGCGATCGAGGTTTGCCGCCCGCTGCCGTTTCACACCAGCCCGCGCCCGTCCGTCACCGCCTTGGTCCGGCGTGCGCTGACCGGGCTGTTCGGCACCAGTTAACGCAGGCGCGGCACAGGCCCGATCGGCATCGGACCAGCCAGCATGATCCCGTCCTGAAACGCCAAGGGAATGTTCAGCACCCCGTTGCCATCCACCAAGAACCCCGCCAGTCTGGTGACCGTCTGGGCTAGACCTGCGTCGATGGTGCCAGAGGTGATCAGCAGATCAATCACCGTTTGCCATTGCCGCGTGCGCAGCATGATCACGCCTGTGGGCATACCGGCCGCATCAATCGTGATATCGCCCGACATCTGCAAGGTGACCGGCCCCCAGTCGATCTGCAGATCGTCCAGCGCGACATGGTCCAGATCGGGCAAGCGCCCCTGCAGGTTGCGATCAAGCGGGCGGGCCAGTGTCAGGCGCGCGGCGCCGCGCACCGCGTCCAATTGCGGGCCAAGCGTGCCTTGCGGGTCGATCTGGTCACGCAGCAGACGGGGAAAGGTGATGTCGTCCGCCGTCAGCGTCATATCATAGATCGCCTCTTGATCCGCGGCCAATGCGATGGTCGCGACCAACCCGCCCAGACCCGTTTGCCATCCAGCATCCGACACGACCTCGGAATTGGCCATCCGTAGACTGCCGCGATCAAAGGCCAGCCGTGTCGTGGGCTGTAGTGCGGCACTGATCTGCCAATCCTGGCTGGTCACGCGCAGCGACTGGCCCGCAATGCGCAGCGTCTGTTCTGACGGAAAGGTGACGGTCGCCGCCAGCGGGCGCAGGCTGTCAGCCTGGATATCCAGCCGCGCGCCCTGCCACGCCCATGCGGGATGCGTCAGCCGCAGATCGGTCAGACCCGTGTCAAACCGCGCGGGAAAGCCGGTTGTCGCAACGGACCCGACCTGCAGATCGACACCTTCGGCCGCCAAAAGGCGTGCCGTCCTGTCGGGTGCGGCTTGCAACAACTGCGATCCTGCGAACCAGTAACCGCTGAAAAGCAGCACGGCCAAGATCACGATCATGGTCAGGCGGTACATGGCCAGTCTCCGTTCTATGGGTTGGGCCATGCAAGGGCAAAACGCCCGCTTGTCAACCCTGTGCCTGAACGCTTTGCAGGCGGAACCGCGCGCGCAGACCGCCCAGATCCGCCGATTGATCCAGCAGCAGCGCGCTGCCATAGGCTTGCAACAGGTCCGCCGTGATCGACAGGCCAAGACCGGTGCCGGGCTTGGCAATGTCAAGCCGTTGGCCACTGCCCATCGCCAGCGCGATCTGGTCAGGCGGGATGCCGGGCCCGTCATCCTCGATCGTGATGGTGACGCCACCCGCCTGCGGTATGGCTGTCAGCCGGATCGCGGTGCTGGCCCATTTCAGCGCATTGTCGAGCAGGTTACCCAACACTTCTTCCAGATCGTTGGGGTCCATTCGCAACCGCTGACCGGGGGGATAGTCCGCGGTCAGGGTCAGGTTGCGCTGTGCGGCCATATCGCCAAAGGCGCAGACCATCCGCCCCAGTGACCGGTCCATCTCGGTGACGGCGGGCAGGGCGGCGATGCCGGTTTGTGCGCGCATCCGGCCAAAGGCCCGTTTCAGCTGGGCATCCAGCCGGTCCAGCGCGGCAATCGCCTCGCCCACGGGCTGGCCCGCGCGCGCAAGCGCGTCCAGTTCGTTGCGCATGATCGCGGCCGGTGTCTTGATCGCATGGCCAAGATCAGCCGCCTGTTTGCGCGATTGCTGCACGATTTCGCGGTTGCGGGTCAGCAGCGTGTCGATGTCATAGACCAGCGGGGCGACTTCTTCGGGGTATTTGCCGTGGTCAAGCCCGCCTTCGCTGGTCCAGCGTTGCTGCACGTCGCGGCGCAGCTTTTCGATCGGGCGCAGCGCGACAGTGACCTGCAACAATGCACCGACGACACCGATCACGATCACAAAGGTAAAGGCGGTCAACATGATCTCGCGCAGTTGGGCCAGTTCCTGCTGCAGACCGCGTATCGACTTGGCCACCTGCACATGCCACAGGCTGCCACCATCCAGCGTCAGATAGCGGGACATCGCGCGCACGGGGTCGCCCATCGGCCCTAGAAACCTGTCATTCGGCGCCGCGTCGACCAGCAGCCGCGGGCGGGGCAGAACGTGATCGTCCAGCGACGCCGACCGGAACACCTGACCAGAATCGTTTTCGACCTGCCAATACAGCCCTGACATCGAGCGCATGAAAACCGGGTCCCCCACCGCGCCCGCAATCGCCTCGGGGTTGGTGGCGGCGACATTTTCAACAGCCGTGACCACCTGTGACAGGCGGGTCAGCAGCAATTCGTCAAACCGCTCTTCCGCGCCCTGGTCGACAAAGGATTGCAGCCCCGCGAACCCCAGCAAGATCGTCACTGCCGCCCATAGAATGCCGCCGATCACGGCCCGACCGCGCAGCGAAGTCATTCTGGCGCTTTGATCATATAGCCCCGCCCACGCACCGTATCGATCAGGCTGTCACCCAGTTTCTTGCGCAGCCGGTTGATAAAGACGGCGATCGTGTTCGATTCGCGCGCGCCATCGTGATGATAGATGTGCTGCGACAATTCGGTCCGCGACACCAGCCGGCCTGCATGATGGAAAAGATAGGACAGAACCGCCATTTCCTGCGCCGTCAGGCTGATGCCCTGTCCGGCGACCATGACCTGATTGATTCGCGAATCGAACACCACATCATCGCGCTCGAACACGGGACTGGCCTGTTCGGATTTGCGCCGGATCATCGCCCGCAGCCGCGCGGATAGTTCGGGCATGTGAAACGGCTTGATCAGATAATCATCGGCACCGGCGTCCAGCCCGTCGACCCGTTCGGTCCAGCCATCGCGGGCCGACAGGATCAGCACGGGTGCGCGCATACCAGCAGCGCGCCAGTTCTTGAGGACCTGCATCCCGTCGCGCCCGGGCAATCCCATATCCAGCAAGATTGTATCATAGGGCTGCGAGACCCCGAGCGCCTCTGCTGCGATCCCGTCATCGGCAATATCGACGGCGTAGCCTTCGGTCACAAGAACGGTGTTGATCTGCTGCGCGAGCACAGGCTCGTCTTCAACCAAAAGAATACGCATAACTTACTTCGCACTTGTGATGCCAGTCTGGGTGCTTGCAGTCAGGTTCATGCCCAAACAGCGGATAACCTATCATTCATGATGATGGCTATGCATGCAATCGGCTTGGCGGAAAATATCACAAACTGGCTAACGCGCGGGATGATTGACCCCGCCCGCGCGTCTTTTAAAGTACCCACCACACAACCTTGGGGGATGACACGATGCTGCGACACGTTTTTGCCGCTGCGGTCCTGCTGCTGACCGCCAGCCATGCGGCGGCGCAATGCGTCGGCACCAGCTATTTCGACATGCTGACTAAGGACCAGCGCCTGCAACTGGATCAGGCCACAGCCGATCTGCCCTATGCGAACGGGCTGATCTGGGATGCCACGCGCGACGGCAAGGCGATCACCCTGGTCGGCACGATGCATATCTATGACGCCCGCCTTGACCCGATCTTTGACATGATCGCGGATGATGTGCTGGCCGCGGATATTGTCCTTCTCGAAGCCACCCCCGACGACCAGCGCGCGCTCGAAGCGATGCTGGCCACCGAGCCTGACATGTTCCTGATCACAGACGGGCCGACCCTGCCCGACCTTCTGGACGCGGACACATGGGCGACCCTGTCCAGTGCCGCCAGCGACCGGGGCGTGCCGGGGTTCATGGTGGCACAGATGCAGCCTTGGTACCTGTCGCTGCTGCTGGCTATCCCGCCCTGCGCAATGATGGATCTGGCAAAAGGAATGGCAGGGCTGGACGCAATGATCAGCGATCTTGCCAGCGAAAACAACATTCCGATGCAGTCGCTGGAATCCTTTACCACCGTGTTCGAGGTTTTCCAGTCCGGCACCATGGACGACCAGATCGACATGCTGCGCCTCAGCCTTGTCAGTCCGGACATGCAACAACAGATGTTCGTTGCCATGCTGGACAGCTATTTCAGCAATGATGTCGGGCGGTTGTGGGAAATGTCGCGCCTTGCGGTGGCCGAAACACCCGGGCTTGACCCTGCAACCGGCGCCGCGATCTTTGCCGGGATGGAGGATGTGCTGCTGGTCCAGCGCAACCGCAACTGGATGCCGGTGATCGCGGATGCGATTGCCGGGACCGACACCATCGTCGTGGCCTTTGGGGCCGCGCATCTGATCGGCGATTTCGGCGTGTTGCAATTGCTGGAAAACGACGGCTGGGATCTGGTCAGGCGCTACTGACCGGATCATCCAGTTCATCACCATAATCGGCCAGACCCTTGCGCCCCGCTGGCGTCAGGTCGAACACGCCGCGCGCCACGCGGTCAAACCAGCCGTAATGATTGTCGGCCATGATCCGCGTGGCCTGTGGTACCTCGGCCCATGTCTTGACCTTGGCGCCCTGTGACGGGCCATGCACCGCCAGAAACCGCGCACAGCGCAAGGCATCCTGCCGGTAACCGGTCACAAGGCCGTGGCGCGTGGCACCGCCTGCATTCGGATCGCCCTGCAAGCGGTCAAAGGCCCGCAACAGGCGCGCGCGCTTGGGCTTTGACAGACGCGCGGCATAGGGGCCGGGGTCGGCCAGCACCGCGACGAACCCGTCGCGCAAGCGCACCGTCATCACCCCGAACCCGATCCGGCGCGCCAGTTTGACATTCGCCGCCAGCGCCTTGGCCTGCCCGCCCGCAGGCACCGCCACATAAACCAGATCGGTCAGCGCCAGCCTGTCCACCGCCTGATGGAACAGCCCCAAGGTAAAGCCGCGTTTCAATTCGACGATCAGCAGATCATCGCCGCGCCGTGCGACGATATCGGCAGCCCCCACCTCGCCTTTGACGTCATAGCCGCGCGCCTGAAGATAGGCTTTGACGGGGGGGTAAAGATCGGCCTCTCGCGGGGCGGTGGGGGACATGGCGGACACCTGCACAACTGTCATCAAACGCCCCTATAACAAGGATTGCATGGGGTGACACTGCCTGCCGTCGCTTCTATATACGGGCCAAATCCGTATCCTATGAAAGTTCTGTTCATGACAACGCTCGTTTTTGGCCATAAATCCCCTGACACCGACAGCACCGGATCACCGCTGATCTGGGACTGGTTCCTGAACCATACCGGCATCAGCGCCACGGCCGTCCTGCTGGGCACCCCGAATACCGAGGCTGCCTTTGTCGCCAAACGCTGGGGTTTCGATCTGCCCGAGATCATCACCGATGTAGAAGCAGGCCAGAAATGCGTGATCGTGGACACCAACAACCCAGCCGAATTGCCCGCCAGCATCAACGCCGCCGATGTCGTGGCAATCATCGACCATCATAAACTGGTCGGGGGCTTGGAAACCAAGGCGCCGATCAATATCACCATCCGCCCGCTGGCCTGCACCGCGACAATCATGCACCAGATGATGGGCGATCATGCAGGCCATATGCCCGAAGGCGTCAAGGGGCTGATGCTGTCCTGCATCCTGTCGGACACGCTGGCCTTCCGGTCGCCCACGACGACGCCGGTGGACAAGGATCTGGCGGTACAACTGGCCGCTGATCTGGGGATCGACCTGAACGGCTATGCCGATGAAATGTTCGCGGCCAAATCGGATGTCTCGGCCTTTTCCGACGCAGAATTGCTGCGCATGGACAGCAAGGAATATGCCGTCGCCGGCACCAAGTTCCGTGTCTCGGTTCTGGAAACCACATCGCCGCGCGTGCTGCTGGACCGCAAGGACAGCCTGATGGCCGCCATGCCCGCCGTCGCCACTGCCGATGGCGTCGATCAGGTGCTGTTGTTTATCGTCGATATCCTGAACGAAGAAGCCACCATGCTGGTCCCCAATGACCTGACCAAGACGCTGGCGGAAAAATCATTCGGCGCAACCGTGGACGGCGACACTGTCGTTCTGCCCGGCATCATGAGCCGCAAACTGCAGATCATTCCTGCCCTGACCCTGTAAAGGCCCGCCATGACCCGGATTATCGACAACTTCGCCGCAATCGCGGACCAATATGATGTGGCTTTTGTCGATCTCTGGGGATGCATGCACAACGGGATCACTGCGTTTCCTGACGCCGTCGCTGCGATGCGCGCCTTTCGCGCGGGCGGCGGCAAGGTCGTGCTGGTCACCAATTCGCCGCGCCCGTGGGAATCGGTGGCGCGGCAGATTTCGGCGATGGGCGTGTCCGAGGATTGCTGGGACGCCATCGCCACATCGGGCGACAGCGCACGCGCGGCGATGTTTCGCGGGATTGTCGGGCAAAAGGTCTATTTCATGGGCGAAAGCCCGCGGGATGACGAATTTTTCACGCCCCTGCGGATCATCGACAATCCGGTGACGATTGAAACCGTCCCGCTTGATCAGGCCGAAGGTATCGTCTGCTGCGGCCCGTTCGACCCGCTTGCCGATATCGCCGTGAACCGCGCCGATTTTCTTTATGCGAAAACAAAAGGCCTGAAACTGCTCTGCGCCAATCCCGATATCGTCGTGGACAGGGGCGAGGTGCGCGAATGGTGCGCAGGCGCGCTGGCCGCGCTTTACACCGAAATGGGCGGCGAGAGCCTGTATTTCGGCAAGCCGCATCCGCCGATCTATGATCTGGCACGGCGCAGGATGGCCAAACTCGCCGACCTGCCCGCAGACCCGCGCATCATCGCCATCGGCGACGGTGTGCATACCGATATTCTGGGCGCGATGCAGGAAGAGATTGATTCGCTGTTCATCACCGGCGGTCTGGCGGCGCATGAAACCCGCACGATAACACAGCCGGAACCCGCAGCTTTGGCGCGTTTTCTGGAAACCGCGCAGACATCGGCCACCTATGCCATCGGTTTCCTGCGCTAAACCTCTTGATCTTTCTGCATCCGCAAAGTAATAAAGTTTCAATATACATCCTTTATATGGCTTTTTGTTACTTAAGGACTGGGCATGTTGGACAACGCACCGCGCGGCACGATCTGCATCGAAGACATTGAAATCGGCATGATCCGGTCTTTGTCCAAGGTCATCACCGACCGTGACATCGCACTGTTTGCAGAGGTGTCGACCGACCGGAACCCTGTGCATCTGGACGAAGATTACGCACAAGACACCATCTTTGGCGGGCGCATCGCACATGGGATGCTGACGGCGGGGCTGGTGTCGGCCGTGATCGGGGAACAATTGCCCGGCCATGGCACGGTTTATCTGGGGCAAAGCCTGAAATTCCTTGCCCCCGTCCGCCCCGGTGATCTGGTCACGGCCGAGGTCGAGGTGACAGATATCGACCATTCCCGCCGCCGCGTGACGATGAACACGCGCTGCATCGTCAACAACAAAAAGGTGCTGACGGGGGATGCCACCGTGCTGGCACCATCGCGCAAGTTCGACTGATCTTGCACGACCCTGCCGGTCGGGATACGCAGCCTTATGCGTATCATCCGTGACAGCGTTTTCATTGATCCTGCCGACCGTGGTGCCGCCGCGGCCATTGGCAATTTTGACGGTGTGCATATCGGGCACCGTGCGGTGATCGATATCGCCCGTGCTGCGGCTGATGCGGCCAAGGCGCCTTTGGGGATCATGACGTTCGAGCCGCATCCGCGCAGCTATTTCGCCCGCGATACCGGCCCGTTCCGCCTGATGAATGCCGAAGCACGCGCCAACCGTCTGGCCAAACTGGGCGTGGAAAAACTGTATGAAGTGCCGTTCAACACTGCCCTTGCCAGCCTGACACCCCGCGATTTCGCGCAAAAGATCATTCGTGACCAGCTAGGGCTGGTCCATGTCGTTGTCGGTGCCGATTTCTGTTTCGGCAAGGACCGCAAAGGCACGGTCGCTGACCTGCAGACCTTTGGCGCGGAAATGGGGTTTGGCGTGACCATCGCCCCGATCATCGCCATCGCGGGGGCGAATATTTCATCCACCGCGATCAGGGCCGCGCTGACAGACGGTCGCCCGCGCGATGCCGCCGCCATGCTGGGCCATTGGCACCGGATCGAAGGCGCGGTCATTCGTGGCGACCAGCGTGGGCGCGAACTCGGCTATCCGACCGCCAATATGTCGATCTCTGGGCTGCATCCGCCGAAATTCGGGGTCTATGCGGTCAAGGTCGATGTGCTGGAAGGGGCGTTCAAAGGCACGTATTCCGGTGCCGCATCCATCGGCGTGCGCCCGATGTTCGGGGGAAACGTACCGAATTGCGAAACTTTCATCTTTGATTTCAAGGGCGATCTTTACGGCACGCATCTGTCGGTCGCCTTGGTCGATTTCCTGCGGCCGGAACTGAAATTCGACAGCCTTGACGCGCTGATCACCCAGATGGGCGCCGATTGCGCGCAGGCACGGGACATCCTGACCGATGTGCGCTGATATCGCCCGCACGGGCCTTGCGCCCCGGTTCTGGGCGAAAAAGCCGATGGACAAGCTGAACCGCGCGGAATGGGAGGCGCTTTGCGACGGCTGCGGCAAATGCTGCCTGAACAAGCTCGAAGACGAAGACACCGGCGAGGTTGCAATGACCCGCATCGCCTGCCGCCTGCTGGATAACGAAAGCTGCCTTTGCGCCAATTACGCGATCCGGCACCAGTTTGTGCCCGAATGTATCGTGCTGACGCCCAAAACCTTGGCCGACAACATATATTGGCTGCCGCAGACCTGTGCCTACCGCCTCGTCGCCGAAGGGCGCGACCTGTACGACTGGCATCCGCTGGTGTCAGGCGATTCGGGGTCGGTGCATCGCGCAGGCGTATCGGTGCAGGGCATGACGATCCCCGAATTCGAGGTCGATGAAGACGACTGGGAAGACCACATCATCGAGGAGCCGCTGTAGATGTTTTTCGCCTCTGACAACGCAGGCCCCGCGCATCCCAAGGTGATGGATGCCTTGGTCAAGGCCAACACCGGCTATGCCATGGGCTATGGCGCCGACCCGATCATGACCGAGGTCCGCCAACAGATCCGCGATGCGTTCGAATCCCCCGAGGCGGCGGTCTATCTGGTCATCAACGGCACATCCGCCAATGCGCTGTTGCTGGCGACCATGTGCCAGCCGTGGCAGGCAATTTTCTGCACCGATGTCGCGCATATCCACGAAGACGAATGCAACGCACCTGAATTCTACACGCAGGCCAAGCTGTCACTGGTCCCTGCCACGGCGGGCAAAATGACGGCGGACGCCCTGCGCGCCAGAATCAAGGCCGAGGAAACGCGCGGCGTCCACGGGCCGCAGCGGGGGCCTGTGTCGGTGACACAGGTGACGGAAAAAGGCACCGTTTATACCTTGGATGAAATCAAGGCGCTGACCGATGTCGCGCAGGAATACGGCCTGCCCACCCATCTGGACGGCGCGCGTTTTGCCAATGCGCTGGTCGCTTTGGGCTGCACCCCTGCGGAAATGACATGGAAAGCAGGCATTGACGCGGTCAGTTTCGGTGGCACCAAGAATGGCGCATTGGGCGTCGAGGCTTGTGTGATCTTTGACCCCAAGCTTGCCTGGGAATTCGAGCTGCGCCGCAAACGTGGCGGACATCTGTTGTCCAAGCACCGTTATCTGTCGGCACAGATGCAGGCCTATCTGGCGGACGGGTTGTGGCTGGACATGGCCCGCGCGGCCAATGCGCGTTGCGTGCAACTGGCCGAAGGGCTGCGCCAGCACAACACCGCGCGGATGCTGTTCGACCCGGCCGCCAATATCATCTTTTTCGACATGCCCCGCCGCGATCATCAGCGGATGCTGGCGGCGGGAGCTGTCTATTACGTCATGTCCGGCGATCCCGACCACGGCGATCCCGATGAAATGCTGACCGCGCGTCTGGTCACCGACTGGTCGATGACGGCGGATGGTGTCAGCCGGTTTCTTGACCTGCTGCACGGATAAGGGCGGCCACACCGGCAGTATGGCTTAGCGGCAGCATATGCCCTGCCCCCGCCACGACGTGATCCACCGCATCCGGTAAGCGGTGTGCCAAGGCTGCATGGATCGCGGCAATCACCGGCGGGCTGTCCGCCCCGCGGATCAGCGCCACCGGCACCGTCACCTGCGCCAGACAGGCCGCTGTCGTGATCCCCGCCGGATCATCCTCGATCGCGCGGCCGCTGGCCGTGACAAGATGGATACGGTCCATCAGATAGCCTTGGGTCCGTGGCGGCAGCGCGTCCCAAGGCTGCGCACCCCAAACAGCGTTGAAACGGGCCGCCGCACAGGATTGATCATCCGCAGCCATCGCCTCCAGAAACGGGCGGAAACCGGCGGCGTGATCGGCATGGGCGGGCGTGCCACGGGCGGCGGCGAAATAGACTGGTTCGATCAGGGTCAGGCGGCTGACCAGATCGGGCCGGTCCACCGCCAGCCGCAGGGCCACCGTCGCACCAAAGGAATGACCGATCAGATGGGCCGGACCGTCGCAACAGGCAGCGGCCCAAGCCACGGCCTGCGTCTGGTAATCCTGCGCACCATCCCAGTCAGGGCTGCGCCCATGGCCCGGCAGATCGAACAATGTCGCATGCCCGCCGATGACAGCCGCCAGCGGCAACAGGCTTTCATGCCGCGCCAGCATGCAATGGACCATGACGACAGGCGCGCCATGGCCGGTAGTGACCTTATGCATCAGATCTTGCCGGACAGGTGCAGATCCAGATCGGTCAGGCGATCCTCGCCCCAGAAACGGGCGTCGGTATCGGTGATAAAGAACGGTGCGCCAAAGGCCCCCGCCAGCACCGCATGTTCAAGGTTCTGCGCATAGGTATCGGCGCTGGTCATCATGTCACGGTCGACAAGGGCAGGATCAAAGCCTTCGGCCTTCAGGCAATCGCGGATCACGTCATCCTGGCTGATATCACGATCTTCGGCCCAGCAAGCACGGGTGAACGCATGAACCAAACCGCCGACATCGGCACCGGTATTCTGTGCCGCAATGATCGCAAAAGACGACGGCGCTGGATTCGTGGGCCAGAATGCGGGTTTCACGCTCAGCGGCAGACCCGCGACTTTGGCGCGGCGTTCAAGGTCTTGCAGACGGTAGGCCTGCCTGTTCGGGTGCCGGTCCTTGGGCGGAACACCCCCCGTGCGCGCGAACAAGGCCATGATATCCAGCGGTTTATATGTGATCGTTGCGCCATGTTTGCGGGCAATATCAGCGGGGCGCAGGCCGCACAGATAGGTATAAGGCGACATGGTGGCAAAGTAGCAGTCGATATGTGGCAATTTGGCTATCCTTGGCTAGCGGAATCTATGCGCGACGGTACGCCTGTGCTAGGCGGTGTCAACGCTCCGAATCGATCACGGACCAGTCTGCCCAGCTGCCAAAGGACCTTTCCCATGCCGATGATAATGGAACCCAAATTAATCAGCGGGAATGCGAACCTGCCGCTGGCCACCGCCATCGCCCGCCGGATGACGATGCACCGTGGCCGAGAGGTTAGTCTGGTTGACGCCCGAGTCGAACGGTTCAACGACGGCGAGATTTTCGTCGAAGTGTTCGAAAACGTCCGTGGCGAGGATATGTTCATCATCCAGCCCACATCGAACCCCGCCAATGACAATCTGATGGAACTGCTGATCATCGCCGATGCGCTGCGCCGGTCGTCTGCCGCGCGGATCACCGCCGTGATCCCCTATTTCGGTTATGCCCGCCAGGACCGCAGGTCCAAGGCGCGCACGCCGATCACCGCGAAACTGGTGGCCAATATGCTGGTCGAGGCTGGTATCGAACGTATCCTGACCCTGGATTTGCATGCCACGCAGATTCAGGGTTTTTTCGATATTCCGGTCGATAACCTTTATGCCTCGCCGATCTATGCGCTGGATGCCAAACACCATTTCCGCGACGTGATGGATGATGTGATGGTCGTGTCGCCCGATGTCGGCGGCGTGGCCCGCGCGCGCGATCTGGCGCAGCGGCTGGATGCGCCTTTGTCGATCGTGGACAAACGGCGCGGCAAACCGGGTGAAGTCGCTGAAATGACCGTGATCGGCGAAGTGAAAGACAAGGTCTGCGTCATCGTCGATGACATCGTCGATACCGCCGGCACCCTGTGCAAAGCCGCCGAGGTGCTGATGGACAACGGCGCGCGCGAAGTGCATTCCTATATCACGCATGGCGTGCTGTCCGGCCCTGCCGTGGACCGGATATCCAAATCCGTGATGAAATCGCTGGTGATCACCGACACAATCGCCCCCAACGCCGCCGTGCGCGCCTGCGCGAATATCCGCATCGTACCGACCGCGCCGATGTTCGCCCAAGCGATCTTGAACACCGCAAACGGCACATCTGTATCGTCGCTGTTCGATCACAAGACGCTTGGCCCGATCTACGAAGGGCTTTACGCGGCGGAATGATCCCAGACCGCCCCGCCTGACGGGGCAGTCGTTTTTATCCGGCCAGTCTTGGTGCCGCAGGGCCTGTCCTGCGCCACAGGGCCAGACCCGCCCAGATGAACAGGCCCTGAACACCACAGCGGATCGTGGCGGCGACGGGTGGCGCAAAGACAGGGTCGGGGCGGATAAAATCCCACAGGTGCAGCGGCAGATACGCCGCGCATACCGCGGCAAAGGCAAGGCCGCCCCAGTGGCGGCTGCGCGACACCAAGGCCGCTATCCCGATCACCATCTGCACAGCGCCTGCCGCCAGAATGACCGGCACCGCAGGCAGGAACGCTGGCACCAGGGCGGCAAACCCCTGCGGCGCTGCGAAATGCGCAACACCACCGCCGATCATCACCAGTGCCACAACACCAGTCAGCGCCCAATCCACCGCACGGCGGCGGGTCGGATTGGGGTCACCCATGTTGCACCTGCGTCGCAGCCACCGCGATATCTGCCTGCGCAAAGGCGCGGCCAAGCCCGCGGTTTGCGCCTGTTATCAGCCAGGTTTTCATGGTTTAGTCCCTACAATCATAATCTGAACAACGCTAAAATGGCACTAACAGGCAATTTGAACACTGCATAGATGGAAAATCCTGATACACCGGCCAAAAGCGGCTATCATCACGGCAATTTGAAAGTGGCGCTGATCGACGCGGCTGACGCGATCATCCGCGAAAAGGGCGTCGAAGGCTTTTCCCTGCGCGAGGCGGCCCGCAGGGCGGGCGTGTCCATCGGCGCACCCGCGCATCATTTCGGGTCGGCCACCGGTCTTTTGACCGAAGTGGCACTTCTGGGCTATGACAGCCTTGGCGCGGCGCTGAATGCGGTCACGACCAGCGATGACGCGGGCGATGATTTGCAGCGTCTTGCGCTGGCCTATGTGCGGTTTGCACTGGCCTATCCGGGGCGGTTTCGGCTGATGTTCCGTCCTGATCTGGTCAACCGCGACGACCCGCGTTACGCGCAGGCCAGCAGGCAGGCCTTGTCAGATTTTGCAAAGACCTGCATGCGGCGTGACCCGACTGCGGACCCGATGGCACAGATTTTCATCGTCTGGTCGTCGATCCATGGCATTGCCAGTCTCGTGCTCGACGGAAAGGCGAAATACCTGTTCGATGGCGTCACGGCAGATGATTTTGCAGCCGAGATCCTGCCAAAATTGCTGGCAACGGCGTGGCCCTTCGGGGGCAATGACACGGCCTAGGAATTTCGGCCTTGTCCGAAACGCAAAAGGCCCCGCAATGCGGGGCCTTTGTTTTTGGGATCGCGGGGTTCAGACCCGTGTGGTCAGACCGATGGCAGCACCGATGGCCACAGTGTCGGACAGCGCCTTGGCCGCATCGACCGCCTTGCCATCGTCGCTGGCTGCGTCAGCCTGCGCGGTTTTCAGCGCCGCTTCGGCATCGGCAACCATCTGGTCATAGATGGCTTGCGTCACTTCACCCTTGGGCAGGGCCTGTTCGGCCAGCACCGACACGGTTTCCGCGCTGATTTCGGCAAAACCGCCGGACACGACATATTCATCCGCACCACCATCATGCACCACCACCAAGACGCCAGGGCGCAGGGTGGTGATCGTTGGCAGATGGTTGGCCATCGCGGTCATATCGCCTTCCGTTGCGGGAATGCGTACCTCGCTCGCCGCGACAGAGGCCAGACGGCGCTCTGGCGAGACGAGATCGAATTGTACATTTGCCATATCGGCAGCTCCTTATGCGGCGGCGGCGGCCATTTTTTCGGCTTTGGCTTTCACGTCTTCAATGCCGCCGACCATGTAGAACGCACCTTCGGGGAAGTGATCGTATTCACCCGCAACCACGGCCTTGAACGATGCAATCGTGTCTTCCAGCGGCACCTGCACGCCGGGCGAACCGGTGAACACCTGTGCCACGTCAAACGGCTGCGACAGGAAGCGTTCGATCTTGCGCGCGCGGGCCACGGTCAGCTTGTCCTCTTCGGACAATTCGTCCATCCCGAGGATGGCGATAATGTCCTGAAGCGACTTGTACCGCTGCAACATGTTCTGCACGTCAGCTGCGACGCGGTAATGCTCTTCACCCACGATGGCAGGGTCGAGCAGGCGCGAGGTGGAATCCAGCGGGTCAACGGCGGGATAAATCCCTTTTTCCGAAATCGCACGGTTCAGAACGGTGGTCGCATCAAGGTGCGCAAACGAGGTCGCAGGCGCAGGGTCGGTCAAGTCATCGGCAGGCACATAGATCGCCTGCACGGATGTGATAGACCCCGATTTGGTCGATGTGATGCGTTCCTGCATCTGGCCCATGTCGGTCGCCAGTGTCGGCTGATAGCCCACGGCGGACGGGATACGGCCCAACAGCGCGGACACTTCGGAACCGGCCTGCGTAAAGCGGAAGATGTTATCGACAAAGAACAACACGTCAGAGCCGGACTGGTCGCGGAAAGATTCCGCCATGGTCAGACCGGACAGCGCGACGCGCATACGCGCACCTGGTGGTTCGTTCATCTGGCCGTAAACCAGCGCCACTTTGGATTTGGTCAGGTCGTCGATGTTGATAACGCCGGATTCGATGAATTCGTAGTAAAGGTCGTTGCCTTCACGGGTCCGTTCACCCACGCCCGCGAAGACGGAATAACCCGAGTGCACCTTGGCGATGTTGTTGATCAGTTCCTGGATCAAAACGGTCTTGCCCACGCCGGCACCGCCGAACAGGCCGATCTTGCCGCCCTTGGCGTAAGGCGCCAGCAGGTCGATGACCTTGATGCCGGTGACCAGGACTTCTGATGCGGTGGATTGCGCCTCAAATGGTGGCGCGTCGGCATGGATTGACCGGCGCTCGGTCTCGCCAATGGGGCCTTTTTCGTCGATGGGTGCGCCGACCACGTTCATGATGCGGCCAAGGGTGGCGTCGCCCACGGGCACGGTGATCGTGTTGTCCTGGTCGATGACTTCCTGACCGCGGACCAGACCTTCGGTGCTGTCCATGGCGATGGCACGGATAGTGTTTTCACCAAGGTGCTGCGCCACTTCCAACACCAGTTCCTTGCCGTTGTTGTCGGTGATCAGGGCGTTCAGAATCGCGGGCAGGTGATCGGTGAACTGCACGTCAACGACAGCGCCGATGACCTGCGTGATCTTGCCTTTTGCATTTGCCATAGTGGTTTTCTCCGGGGTCTAGAGCGCTTCCGCGCCCGAAATGATTTCAATCAGCTCGTTCGTGATGACGGCCTGACGTGAACGGTTGTACTGGATGGTCAGCTTGTCGATCATCTCGCCTGCGTTGCGGGTCGCGTTGTCCATGGCGGACATCCGCGCGCCCTGTTCGGACGCGGCATTTTCCAGCAGCGCGCTGAAAATCGCCGTGGCCACGCCGCGCGGCAACAGATCGGCAAGGATTTCCTCTTCGCCGGGTTCGTAGTCGTACAAGGTCACGTCCGCATCGGCCGCCTGTTCGAACTTGGCAGGGATAATCTGCTGCGCGGTCGGGTGCTGTGTGACGACATTTTCGAACCGCGCGAAAAAGATCGTCGCGATGTCGTATTCGCCACCGTCGAAACGGGCCAGCACGTCGCGCGCGATGTCCTGCGCGTTGACATAGCCCACACGCTTGACCGCAGACAGGTCAACGTGACCCACCGCATAGCTGCCGAATTCCCGCTTGAGCGCGTCGCGGCCTTTCTTGCCGACCGTCAGGATCTTGACGGTCTTGCCTTGGGCCAGCAATTTTTGCGCATGGATTTTCGCCAGCTTGGTGATGTTGCTGTTGAAACCACCGCACAGACCGCGTTCGGCGGTCATCACGATCAGCAGATGCACCTGATCGCCGCCGGTCCCCGACAGCAATTTCGGCGCGCTATCCGACCCGCCCACCGATGCCGCAAGCTGCGCCATCACGGCAGTGAACCGTTCGGTATAAGGGCGCGACGCCTCGGCCGCATCCTGGGCGCGGCGCAGTTTTGCTGCCGCGACCATCTGCATGGCCTTGGTGATCTTGCGGGTCGATTTGACCGACGCGATCCGGTTCTTCAGATCCTTAAGATTAGGCACGTTTTCGTCTCCTTATCTTAGGATTACGCGAAGTCGGCGGCGTATGCGTCCAGAGCGGCCTTGATCTTGGCTTCGGCGTCACCTTTGATCTTTGGATCTTCTTTGGTGATCATGTCCAGCACGTCTTTGCCGGTGGTCCGCAGGTATTTCAGCAGACCAGCCTCGAACCGGCCGACTTCCTTGACGGCGATCTTGTCCAGATACCCCTTGGTGCCAGCATAGATCACGCAGACGATTTCCGCATTGGTCAGCGGCGCATACTGCGGCTGCTTCATCAATTCGGTCAGGCGCGCGCCACGGTTCAGCAATTGCTGGGTCGCGGCGTCCAGATCGGACCCGAACTGCGCGAATGCCGCCATTTCGCGGTATTGCGCCAGTTCCAGTTTCACCGGACCGGCGACGGATTTCATCGCATTGGTCTGGGCAGAGGAACCAACACGCGACACCGACAGACCGGTGTTCACAGCAGGGCGGATGCCCTGATAGAACAATTCGGTTTCAAGGAAGATCTGGCCGTCGGTGATCGAAATCACGTTGGTTGGAATAAACGCCGAAACGTCACCACCCTGCGTTTCGATGATCGGCAGCGCGGTCAGCGAACCGGCACCGTTGTCTTCGTTCAGCTTGGCCGAGCGTTCCAGCAGGCGTGAGTGCAGATAGAACACGTCGCCTGGATAGGCTTCACGTCCTGGTGGGCGACGCAGCAGCAGCGACATCTGGCGATAGGACACGGCCTGTTTGGACAGATCGTCATAGATGATCAGCGCATGACGGCCATTGTCGCGGAAATGTTCGGCCATTGCGGTCGCGGCATAGGGTGCCAGAAACTGCATCGGCGCGGGGTCGGATGCGGTGGCAGCAACAACGATCGTATATTCGATCGCGCCGGATTCTTCGAGCTTTTTCACCAATTGGGCAACGGTCGAACGCTTTTGCCCGATCGCGACATAGACGCAATACAGCTTGTCATATTCGTTGGTGGCAGCGTCGTTATACGATTTCTGGTTCAGGATCGTATCCAGCGCCACGGCGGTTTTGCCGGTCTGGCGGTCACCGATGATCAATTCGCGCTGGCCACGGCCAATCGGGATCATCGCGTCAACCGATTTCAGACCTGTCGCCATCGGCTCATGCACAGATTTGCGCGGGATGATGCCGGGGGCCTTGCTGTCGGCAACTGCGCGCTTGGTCGTCTTGATCGGGCCCTTGCCATCCAGCGGATTGCCCAGACCGTCCACGACGCGACCCAAAAGTTCATCACCAATCGGCACGTCCACGATGGATTTGGTGCGCTTGACGATATCGCCTTCCTTGATCTCGCGGTCGGAGCCGAAGATCACGACACCGACGTTGTCGGTTTCAAGGTTCAATGCCATCCCGCGGATACCGCCGGGGAATTCGACCATTTCACCGGCCTGCACATTGTCCAGCCCGTAGACGCGGGCAATCCCGTCGCCCACGCTCAGCACACGGCCAACTTCGGCCACTTCGGCATCTTGACCGAAGTTCTTGATCTGGTCCTTCAGGATCGCAGAGATTTCCGACGCTTGGATCGCCATTATCCGACCTCTTTCATGGTGTTCTGGAGTGCATTGAGCTTGGCGGCGATCGACGTGTCGATCATCCGAGAGCCCATTTTTACGATAAGACCGCCGATGATGCTTTCATCGACGGTTTGCTTGATGGTGACGGTTTTGCCCACTTGGCCCGAAAGCGTTTTGGCAAGCTTGTCGCTCTGCGCCTTTGTCAGGGACTTTGCAGTCGTGACTTCGGCTGTCATTTCGCCGCGCTCGTCGGCCAGACGGTCCTGAAGGACAGCCAGCATATGCGGCAGCACGAACAACCGCCGCTTGGCCACCAAAAGCGACAACACATTACTGACAGTCACCGACAGGCCCATCTTTTTCGAGATGGCCGTCACGGCTGCGCCCTGCTCGCCGCGGTTATACAGCGGAGATGTCAGCAATGTCGTGAAATCTGCACTGTCAGCGATGGCGGCCTGCAATGCCGCGACATCCGTTTCCAATGCCTTGATGTCCTTGCCTTCCTTGGCGAGGTCAAACACAGCCGTCGCATAGCGCGCGGCGATGCCTGTGGAGATACCAGCGGTTTCGGACACGTCCACCCTTCCGATGTCTTGGCCCAACTTTACGACGACCCGAAAAAAGGACAGCAAAGCAGCAGCTTATTAAGCCTTCGTTTACACGAAAGCGTCAAAATCTTGCGCGATATAGCAGACGTCCTACGGTGTCGCAAGCGCCATGCGACCAGAATCGGGTTGTGACGCCCCGATATAGACCGCATGACGCAGACAGGTCGCGGTTTGCCCCCGTTTCTGTCATTTTTCTGTTAAATTAACTGCAAAATCCCAAAGACCGGACCGTCACCGTTCCTGCATTTGGACCGTCTCAGCATGCGATCGGTTCAAAACAGATCGTGCCAGATGGTCCCGTCATGGCAACGCAGCTTTGCAGTTGCAGAATCAAAATAGATATCACCCGCACCGGCGGTTGCAGGCATAGCACTTGGCGCAATCTGCAGGACATCAGTCAGCTGCACGCGCCCCGTGGCAGCCGCAATCGTGATCGCGGGCCGCCATGCCGCACCGTCGGGCGATACCTTGATGCTGAAATCGTCATTGCCCGCCAGCCCCAGTTCGGCCCGCCCGCCATAGCCGGTCTGGAACAGCACCGCCCCGGTATCGGCAGCGGTCGCCTTGTTGATCTTGATCTGGTGGCCCGCGCCTTCGTTGTCGAACAGGGCCGCAGGCGCGCGCAGGCTCAGCCGGTTGACCGGATCAGCCGTGCTGTTGATCCCGATGCCGGGCAGGTTTTGCAAATCGCCCTGCGCGGTCCAGACCCCGCCCGACAACACATGCACGCCCGCCGCATCACCAACCCAAGCGACCCAGCCGTCCTGCGGCGCAACAAACAGCCACCCGCCGCCCCGCCATGTCGCGATCAGGCCGTCCTGCCCTGCCCAATCGCCCGTAGCACCGGACGGCACCGCCCAGGCCTGCCCTTCTTGCGGGGTTGCGGGCGGCGTGACCTGCGATACCGACAGCAGCGTCAATTGCACGATCAGGTCCAGCAGTTCGATCGCCTCGTTAGGGGTGACATGTTTTTGCGCCTGCGCAGGCAGGATGAATGGCAAGGACAGGCGGGGGGATTGGTCGGACATCGAACAGCACCTTTCAGGATGGGGATGCCGCAATCTACCCCGGATTGTTTAAATCTCCCCTGCACCACCGTTGCGGCGTTAATCAATCCTTAAGCCTGCTTGGCCACAAGGTGGTGAACTGAACCTTGCGACAGGACAGGCTGATGACGAAACGCGCGCTGATCACCGGCGTTACCGGGCAGGACGGGTCCTATCTTGCGGAATTCCTGCTGGCCAAAGGATACGAGGTGCACGGGATCAAGCGCCGCGCCTCCAGCCTCAACACCACGCGGGTCGATCACATCTATCAGGACCCGCAGACCGACGATCCCCGTTTCGTGCTGCATTACGGCGATCTGACCGATGCTTCCAACCTGACGCGGATCATCGCACAGGTGCAACCGGACGAGGTGTATAACCTTGGCGCGCAATCCCATGTCGCGGTCAGTTTTGAAGCCCCCGAATATACCGCCGATGTGGATGCGCTAGGCACGCTGCGCCTGCTCGAGGCGATCCGTTTTCTGGGGCTGGAGTCCAAAACAAGGTTCTATCAGGCGTCCACCTCGGAACTTTACGGGCAGGTCATGCAATCGCCGCAGACCGAAACCACGCCGTTTCACCCGCGCAGCCCGTATGGCGTGGCGAAACTTTATGCCTATTGGATCTGCGTCAACTACCGCGAGGCGTATGGCCTGCATGCCTGCAATGGCATCCTGTTCAACCATGAAAGCCCGCGGCGCGGCGAAACCTTTGTCACCCGCAAGATCACGCGCGGGCTGGCCAATATCGCGCTGGGGCTGGAAAGCTGTCTCTATATGGGCAATATCGACGCTTTGCGCGACTGGGGCCATGCCAAGGATTATGTCCGCATGCAGTGGATGATGCTGCAACAGGACCAGCCAGAGGATTACGTCATCGCCACCGGCGTGCAACATTCGGTGCGCGATTTCATCCGCTGGTCTGCGGCGGAACTGGGGCTTGATCTGGATTTCACAGGCACGGGGCGCGCCGAAACCGCCGTCGTGACCGCCGTGCGCAGCGATCTGGCGCCAAAGGTCCGCGTCGGGGACACGGTGATGCGGATCGACCCGCGCTATTACCGCCCCGCCGAGGTGGAAACCCTGCTGGGCGATCCGTCCAAGGCGCGCAAACAGCTGGGCTGGACCCCGCAGATCAGCGCGCGGCAGATGTGTGCCGAAATGGTCGCCGAAGATTACCGCGCCGCCCGCAGGCAGGCCGTGTTGCGCGATTACGGGCTGGACCTGCCGATGGCGATGCAGGGTTAGACGGATGCGCATCTATATCGCGGGTCACACCGGCATGGTCGGCAGCGCGATCCTGCGCCATCTGGCAATGACCGGCGGGTATGATCTGATCACGGCGGACAGGCGGCAGCTTGACCTGACCGACCAACGAGCCGTGCGCGATTTCATGCAGGCCCAGCGCCCCGATGCCGTGGTGCTGGCCGCCGCCCGTGTCGGCGGGATCATGGCGAATGCGACCTATCCCGCGGATTTCATCCACGATAACCTGATGATCGCGGCCAATGTGATCCATGCCGCCCATGCCGCAGGTGTGCGGCGCCTGTTGCAACTGGGATCATCCTGCATCTATCCGCGCGATGCCGCCCAGCCGATCACCGAAGAGGCGTTGCTGACCGGCCCGCTGGAACCCACCAACGCCCCCTATGCGGTGGCCAAGATCGCCGCGATCAAACTGTGCGAAAGCTATAACCGGCAATATGGCACCGATTACCGGTCGATCATGCCGACCAATCTTTATGGTCCGGGCGACAATTTTCACCCCGACAATGCACATGTCCTGCCCGCCCTGCTGGCGCGGTTCCATGCGGCGGTGCAAAGCGGGGCAGACCGCGTGACGCTCTGGGGCAGCGGCACGCCACGGCGCGAATTCCTGCATGTCGATGATCTGGCCGCCGCCGCCGTCTTTGTGATGGGGCTGGATGCGACCATTCTGGCCACCGAAACCCAGCCGATGCAAAGCCATCTGAACATCGGCTGGGGGACGGATATCAGCATCATGGATCTGGCACGGATAATCGCCGATGTGACAGGCTTCACCGGCCAGATTGTCTGCGACACGACCAAGCCGGATGGGACGCCGCGCAAATTGCTGGATTGTGCGCGGATGCACCGTTTGGGCTGGGCGCCAAAGATCAGCTTGCAACAGGGCTTGCGCACAACCTACGGTTGGGTTTTACGCCAGCATCACGCAGGTGTTGCGCTGCGGTCGTCATAAGGCAGGTTATGTCAAAGATTACACCGGTTATCCTATGCGGCGGTGCCGGCACGCGGCTTTGGCCCTTGTCGCGCCAAAGCTATCCCAAGCAGTTTTCGCCACTGGCCGGCGCGGACAGCCTGTTTCAGGCCAGCCTGACGCGCCTGACCGGCGATGGTTTTGCCGCGCCCGTGGTCGTGACGGCAGACCAGTTCAGGTTCATCGCGGTACAGCAGATGCATGCGCTGGGGATCACGCCGCAGGCCGTGCTGATCGAACCCGCAGGGCGCGACACCGGCCCCGCCGTTCTGGCCGCAGCCTTGCATCTGGCGCAAAGCGATCCTGACGCGCTGATGCTGGTGGCCCCGTCCGACCATGTGATCCCCGATGCCGCCCTGTTCGCCCAGACCGTGCAGGGTGCCGTGCCAGCGGCCAAGGCGGGGCAGATCGTGGCCTTTGGCATCACGCCGGACCGGGCGGAAACCGGATACGGCTATCTGGAACTTGGCGGGCCAGTGCAGGACGGCGCAGGTGTTGCCCCGCTGATCGGCTTTGTCGAAAAACCGGATGCCACCCGCGCCGCCGCAATGCTGGCCGAAGGGCGGTATCTGTGGAATGCGGGCCTGTTCTTGTTCACCGTCAAGGACATTCTGTCCGCCTATGCGCTGCATGCGCCTGATATGGTCGAGGCGGTCCAAACCGCGGTGGATGATGCGCGCCATGATCTGGGGTTCCTGCGGCTGGCACCCGAGGCATGGGACCGCGCGCCCGCGATCTCGATTGATTACGCGGTGATGGAACAGGCCGATAATCTGAGCGTGGCCCCATATGCGGGGCGCTGGTCGGATCTGGGCGATTGGGCGGCGGTCTGGCGCGAAACCGAAAATGACGGGCTGGCGCTGTCCGGCCCCGCCTATGCGATTGATTGCGCAGACACGTTGCTGCGGTCCGAAAACGACGGGCAGGTCATTATGGGCATCGGGTTGCAAGACATTATCGCCGTTGCGATGCCCGACGCCGTACTGATCACCCACAAAAGCCGCGCGCAGGACGTCAAACAGGCAGTGGCGCTGTTGAAATCCCAAGACGCAGGTCAGGCTGACACCTTTCCCAAGGATCACCGCCCTTGGGGCTGGTTCGAAAGCCTCACCATCGGTAATCGGTTTCAGGTCAAGCGGATCGTTGTGCATGCAGGTGGCGCGCTGTCGCTGCAATCGCATCACCACCGAGCAGAACACTGGATCGTGGTGCAAGGCACCGCGCGGGTCACCTGCGATGGCAACGTGACGCTGCTGACAGAGAATGAATCGGTCTATATTCCGCTTGGGGCCACCCACCGGCTGGAAAACCCCGGCAAACTGCCTGTGGTCTTGATCGAGGTGCAGACCGGCAGCTATCTGGGCGAGGATGACATTATCCGCTATGAAGACATCTATGCCCGCGACTAGCGGCCCGACGAAAGACCAATCATGCGCGTCCTTGTCACCGGCGGTGCCGGATATATCGGCAGCCACACGCTGATCGAACTGATGGCGCAGGGCCACGAAGTCTGCGTGCTGGACAATTACACCAATGCCACGCCAGAGGTGCTGACCCGCGTGCGCAGCCTGTCGAACGGCACGATGATGGATGTGCGCGGCGATGTGCGCGATGCCGCGACGCTGGACCGCGTGATGCAGGATTTCGCGCCCGATGCCGTCGTGCATTTCGCAGGGCTGAAGGCCGTGGGCGAAAGCCAGCACAAACCGCTGGCCTATTACGATGTCAACCTGGGCGGCACCTTGGCGCTGCTGCATGCGATGGACCGCGCAGGGTGTCGCCGGATCATCTTTTCATCCTCGGCGACGGTTTACGGCGAACCCGATTACCTGCCCTATGACGAGGCGCATCCGACCCGCCCGACATCCGTCTATGGCCGCACGAAACTGATGGCCGAACAGGTGCTGCATGATTGGGCCGCCGCCGATCCGGCCCGCAGCGCCGTGCTGCTGCGGTATTTCAACCCGGTGGGCGCGCACGGCTCTGCCAGCATCGGAGAAGACCCCAAGGACATTCCCAACAACCTGATGCCCTATATCGCGCAGGTGGCCGTGGGGCTGCGCCCCGCACTGACGGTATTTGGCGATGATTACGACACGCCCGACGGCACCGGACTGCGCGATTACATCCATGTCGTCGATCTGGCCCGCGCGCATGTTGCCGCCATCGACTATGCCGCCCGCACCCCCGGCGCGCGGCCCTTCAACATCGGCACCGGCCAAAGCTATAGCGTGATCGACATGGTCCGCGCCTTTGAACGCGCCTGCGGCCAGCCGATCCCGACCGTACAAGCCCCGCGCCGTGCAGGCGATATCGCAGCGATGCAGGCCGATCCGGCGCGCGCGCAGGCGGAACTGGGCTGGCACGCCACCCATGATCTGGATGCGATGACCGCCAGCACCTGGGCCTGGCAATCGGGCAATCCCAAAGGCTATGACGCGCCCTGATCGCAGGTCACGTGGCCCTGACCAACCGTGTCGCAGTTGCGCGCAGCGCCGCATCAAGCGGACCACGCGCCCAGCGTCGACGCCAGAGCATTGCCGCCAGCGTCACCACCAGCCAGATCAGGCAAGCCACTGCAACCAGCGCCGCATTGCCCAGCGTGTCGAACAGCCCCAACCCCCAGCCATGAAAGATGGCACCGGCCAACAGGCCCTGCGCAATGTAACCGGTCAACGGCATGGACCCGACAGGCGCCAGAAAACCAAGCCGCGGCGCAAGGCGCACCACGATGGCCACATAAACTGCCGCAAGTGTCGGCGCGCCAAGCGCCAGCGCGGCAAACCCCAGATAGCTTGGCCAGCCATCGGGCAAAAAGCCCAGAATCGCCGCCGCATAGACCCCGTTCACCGGCAGGGCCACAGCCAACAGCAAGGGCAGGCGTCTGGCAAGGACGCTGAACGCCGGACTGCCCGCGTCGAAGAAACCTGACTTGTAGGCCGCAAGCCCAAGGCAGAACGCCCCAAAGGCCAGTGGCCCGTTGAACAGCGCGACCACGACCAATGTGACAGGCCAGTCGGCCAACCGCTGTGCTGTCGCATCAAGATAGCTGCCACGATATCCGTCACCCGTCATAGCAGCCTCAGCCTGCGCCATGTCGCCGGACAGCGCATCAAGAAACCCGAGTGCCGCAAAAGCAAGCGCCGCCAGCGGCACCATCGACAACGCGATCCGCCGCAGGCGCGGCACTGACGCATCCCGCAGGGTCCACAAACCCGCCCCCAGCAGCGCATAGGCCAACAGAATATCACCCGGAAACACCGCGACAGCATGGGCGACACCAAACAGGCCCAGCGCGATCAGCCGCGCGCGATATCTTGGCCCGGCAGGCACGCCGGCCCGTTCTGCCGAAGCCAATTGCACACCGAAGCCCCAGCCGAAAAGGAACGAGAACAGCACAAAGAACTTGCCCTCGCACAGCAGGCTGACAATGCCTTTGGCAACAAGGTCCAAGCCGCCCTCGGGCGAGCCAAGCTGCGCCGCCAGGGGTTGGGCAAGGTACGGCAGGTTCACGATTCCGATGCCAAGCAGTGCAAAACCGCGCAGAACATCGACAGAAATACGACGGGCCATCGGGCGATTCCTTGTTGGCACCTGCACAGTCTAGCCGAAACTTTTGGTCAGGATCGCCCCCAAAACGGCAGGCGCGACGCAGCATCCGTGACGCTGCATCGCGCGGCAACGTGAGCCGGTCATGCGGCCGCGCTGGCCTTGCGGTTGGCCTTGCGCAACAACGCCCACAGGCGGGGACCGAACACCGACAACAGGGCAATCGCATAGATCGCCAGCGCGATCCGCGATTCGATCAGGAACATCCAGTCGCCCTGATTGATCATCAGCCCGCGGCGCAACTGTTCTTCGGCAAGTGGCCCAAGGATCGCACCCACCAGCGCAGGCGCCAAAGGATAGCCGAACCGGCGCATCACGAAACCGATCAGACCAAAGCCCAGCAGCAGGATCAGTGCAAAAGGCGAGCCTTGCGCGCCGACGATACCCAGCGTGGCGAAACATAGGATACCTGCATAAAGCCATGGCCGCGGGATCGTCAAAAGCTTCACCCAGATGCCGATGAACGGCACGTTCAGCACGACCAGCATCAGGTTGGCGATGAACAGGCTGGCCACCAGCCCCCAGACCAGATCCGCGTTGTTGGTAAACAAAAGCGGGCCGGGTTGCAGCCCGTACTGCTGGAACCCTGCCAACATCATCGCCGCCGTCGCCGATGTGGGCAGCCCCAGCGTCAAAAGCGGGATCAGCGTCCCCGCGGCAGAGGCGTTGTTGGCAGCCTCTGGTCCGGCCACACCTTCGATGGCACCCAGACCTTCGTCGAATTCGCGGCGGGCCTCGCCGGTCGCCAGACGCTTTTCGGTGGTATAGGACAGAAAGGTCGGGATTTCAGCGCCGCCAGTCGGCAATGGCCCGAACAGGAACCCCAGACCAGTGCCGCGAATATAAGGCCGCATGCAGCGCTTGAAATCGCCCCAGTTCAGCCAGACAGACCCCGACACGGCCTGTGCCTTTTCCTTGTGGTTTACATATTGCGACGCCAGATACATCGTCTCGCCAATGGCAAAAAGCCCGACAGCGACGATGGCGATGGAAATGTTATCGCTCATCTCCGGTATGCCAAAGGCAAGGCGCACCTGCCCTGTCAGTTTATCGGTGCCGACAATGCCGATGGTCAGCCCGATGAACAGCGCGGTCAGCCCGCGCGACATCGACCCGCCAAAGGCCGCCGAAACGGTCATGAAGGACAAGACCATCAGCGCGAAATATTCTGCCGTGCCGAACGACAGCGCCACCATCACCATAAACGGCGCGACAACCGCCAGACCCAAGGTTGCAAACATCCCGCCAAAGAACGACCCGAAGGCCGCAGCGCCCAAGGCCTTGCCGCCCTTGCCACGTTTGGCCATGCGGTTGCCTTCGAGGGCGGTCATGATCGACGCGGTTTCCCCCGGCGTATTGAGCAGGATCGACGATATCGCCCCCCCATACATGCCCCCGTAATAGATGCCCGCGAACATGATCATCGACCCGGTCGCACCGAACGACAGGCTGACCGGCAGCAGCAAGGCGACGGTCAGCGCAGGCCCGATGCCGGGCATGACGCCCACGGCGGTGCCCAGCATCACGCCCAGCAATGCGAACATCAGGTTCGACGGTTGCGTCGCGGTCGCCAGACCCTCGAACAGCAGAATGAAGGTATCCATGTGCTTACCTCAGCAAAAGATCGATGGCCCGCTCGACCGGACCGGCAGGCAGCGACAGCCCCAGCCCGTAACGGAACAGCAGATACAGCAGCGTTGACAGCACGGCCCCGATGGCAAGGTTCAGCGCCAGCGTCGCCTGACCGAATGCACGTGCGGCAAAGGCAAACAACACAGCGGACCCCGCGATGAATCCAGTGCCGCCATACAGCATGAAAATCTCGATCACGATGCCACCGACCAGCCATGACAGCGCGCCGATATTCAGCGGATCACGCGCCTCGAAGGCGCCGCGCCATGCCATGATGGCGGTGATCACGGCCATGACACAAATGCCGCTGGCGATCAGATAGGGCACGATTTCCGGCCCAAACTTGGCATAGGACCGGCGGATCGGATAGCCTGACGCATCATTGATGATGACCAGCGCCAGCGCGAACAAGGCCACCGCGATCAGTAATCCCGCCAGATCGCGTTTGCCCGTGCCGTGACCGGCCTCATCGTCGAAAGGCAGCCGAAGGTCCTCTTCGGCTGCTTGGTTTTTCGGATCGACCGACATTACTCGGTGATTCCAAGATCGGCGAGGATCGCGGTCGTCGCGGTGATCTGTTCGGCCAGATAAGCCGCGAAATCGTCACCAGCGAGATAGGTGTTCACCCAGCCCTTGGTTTCCAGTTCGGCGTTCCACTTGTCCGATGCGGCCATCGTGCCGATCACATCCAGCAAGGCTGCGCGTTCTGCGTCGCTGATGCCGGGGGCGGCGGCGATCATGCGCCAGTTCTGCACATCGACGTCAAAACCCTGTTCGACAAAGGTCGGCGCATCCAGATAGGCCTGACGCTCTGGCGCGGTGATGCCGATAACCTTCAGCGCACCGGCCTCGATCTGGCTGGAAAATTCGCTGAAGCCCGACACACCGACGCTGACCTGACCACCCAGGATCGCGGCCAGTGCTTCACCACCGCCCGAATAGGGGATGTAGTTGATCTGCTCTGGTGCCACGCCAGCCGCTTGGGCAAACTTGCCTGCCGCGATGTGATCGACGCCACCGGCGGACCCGCCTGCCCAGGTCACGCCACCGATATCGGCGCGCAGCGCATTGGCAAGGTCTTCGGCGGAATTGATCGGGCTGTCAGCGTTGGCGACGACGACAACATATTCGCCCGTCAGGCGCGCCAGCGGGGTGATGTCGCTCAGCGTCACGTTGCTTTCGTTCGCGATGATCGCACCGACCATGACATAGCCGCCGACGATCGTCGCAGCGGCATCACCGGTTGACCGGTTGACGAATTGCTGCAAACCGATGGTGCCACCGGCACCGGCCACGTTTTCAACCTGGATGTTCGGCACCAGACCTTCGCTTTGCAGCGTGGATTGGATCGTGCGTGCGGTCTGGTCCCAACCGCCACCGGGGCCTGCTGGCGCCATGATGCGCAGTTCGGATACCTGTGCCACGGCGGCAGATGCCATGACCGATGCGGCCACAAATGCCGCGATACCAAAATTCTTCATATGTTCCTCCCAAAGGATATAAATGACCGCGCAAGCGCGGAGCAGGGCGTGAAGATGTTTGGAACAGGCGCGCAACCAAAGCCCACAGGCGTGCTGTCGCGGTTTCCCCCCAGTTCCGGCACCTCCCATGCCCGACTGCCGCAAAGCGTAGCAGCGGTTCCTGTCACCGTCCTGTCATCAGCCCGTCACGGGCGGCCCGGTGCCACGATTTCCTGCCATGTGGTCAGGAACCGGCTGCGCCGCTGCGGATCAAGCGCCACCAACAGCACCGGTGCCAGCGCGATAGGCTGGATCACACCCGTCCCCATCATCGAAATGCGTTCCGGCGTCCATGTGCCCGCGCTGTCCGGCATGATCGCGCCCAGCGCCGATGGCCCAGCGCCCACGCGCTGACCGGCAGGCGACAGCGCGAAATCCACAAAAGCGCGCGCCAGATCGGAGTTTGGTGCCGTGCGCGGAATAACCATGCTGCGCGTCAGCACCAGAACGTAATCATCCGGCACGATGATCCCGATGCGCGCGCCCGCCGCCTGCCGCGCAAAGGCATAGGACCCCAGCACGTTGTAACCCATGATCAGCTCGCCACTGGCGACGCTGTCCAGAATTGCGGGGCTGGAATCGCTCAGCCTTGCGCGGACCCGCCCGAACGCCGCCGCCAGCCGCCAGAATTGCGATGAAATCTGCTGATCCTGCGAGGCAAGCAGATAGCCAAGCCCGCTGCGTTCGATGTCATAGGTGGCAACGCGCCCCACGAAACGGGTGGGCTGTTCTTCCAGCAGCACGGCCAGATCCAGATGCGTGCGCGGCTGCGTGCCGGGCGGCATCAGGCGGGGGTTATAGATGATGACCGCAGGTTCATAGGTAAAGCCGATCACCTCGGCCCGCCATTGCGCCCAAGCGGGCAATGCCTCCAGCCACGCGGATTGATAGGCCAGCGCATGGCCGTCATTGGCCAGCTTCATCTGCAGATCGGACGCCGACGAGATCAGCACATCAGGCGCGGGGTCCAGCGTGCCTGCCAGAAACCCGTCGTAAAGCGCCAGACTGTCGCGTTCCAGATAGGTCACGGCGAGACCCGGATTTTCCGCCTGAAACGCCGCAATATAGCGTGCGAACAACGCGGTGTCGGTTGTGCCTGCAATGGCCATGCGCTGCGTTTCGGCGGCGGGTGCGGCGAAAAGGATCGCATCGGACGAAGCGGGACGGGGCGCGCCCAGCGTGGACAAGGTACAGGCCAGCAGCACCGCCCCCGCAGCGCCCGCGCGCCTTGTACGGGAGCGGCCGATGTGCGCTGCGTCCTCGACAGGCAGGGCGACGATAACTTCCAGCCCGCCACCGGCGCGGTCCGACAGGGTCAGGGTACCACCATGTCCCACCACCACGCCTTGCGCGATGGCAAGGCCCAGACCGGACCCGACCGTGCCGCTGGCCCCTTCGCCGCGCACGAAACGCTGCAGCACGCGGGCCTTGTCGGCATCCGTGATCCCCGGCCCCCTGTCTCGCACCGCCAGCCGCACCATGCCACCGGTCTGCGTTGCCACCGCGATCTGGATATCGCCCGCTGAATAGGCCAGCGCATTGTCGATCAGGTTGCGCAGCATTTCGCGCAGACCAACACGGTCGCCATTTACCACGATTGTATCGGTGCCAGCGCCGGTATCGGTGCCGACACGCGGACGCAGATCAGGGTCGAGCCTGTCCACCACCTCTTGCACAAGCGCGGTGATAGAGATCGGGCGCCTTTGTTCGGTTTCCATCCGGTGGGAAATGGTGGCATCCATCAAAAGCTGGGTCACCAGATGGCTTGCCTCGACCGCAAAGGTGTGGATGCGCCCCACACGCGCCCGCAATTGTGCGGTGTCGGGTTCATCCAGCGCCATTTCGGACTGCGCGCGCAATGACGCCAGCGGGTTGCGCACCTGATGCGCAGCTTCAGCGACCAGACCGCCCATCCGCGCGGTGGATTGTTCCAACCGGCCCATGAAATTGTTCAAACCCCCAACAAGGCGCTGCACCTCGACCGGCACCGGCACGTCCAGCGACGACAGATCGTCAGGCCGCCGCTGCCGCAAGGCGCGGTCGATCACCGCAAGCGGCGCAAAGGCACGCCCGATCACGATCCAGACCAGCGCCAGCGCCAGCACCGTCAGCACCCCGACCGGCACCAGCGCGGCCCCCACGATCTCGGCGGCCAAGGCGGCACGCGCGCCACGGGTTTCGGCCACCCTGATCGTGACCCAGCCGGTGCCTTCGGCGGTCGAAATCAACCGGCCCAGCCTGACCATGCGGACAGGTTCGCCATTGTGGCGGATATCCGAAAACACCGGATCAACCGATGCGGCCAAGGGCGTATCGGGCGCAAGGTCGGGATAACCCGTCACATGTTCGCCTTGCGGGCCAAGCACGGTATAAAAAACCCGTTCCTCGCCAGACACCATCGCAAAGGCGGCAAAGGGCATTTCGACCACCACGGCCCCATCCTCGACCAGAACGGCACCGGCAATCGACAGCGCGGCAGCCGACAACAGGCGATCAAGCGCCTGATCGGCCGCGCGATTGGCGTAATCCGAGATGAAGGTCATCAGCAGCACCGCCGCCCCCAGCAGCATCGACGCCGCCAAGATCAGGATACGGCGGCGCAGGGATGGCGGGCTAGGTCTGCGCATCCGTCACCACCCGCGCCATATAGCCCACACCGCGCATGGTCACGACTTCGACATTGCTGGCCGCGATCTTGCGGCGCAGGCGTGACACCAGCAATTCCAGCGCGTTTTCCGATCCGCCATCCTCTAGATGCGACAGGCGCGACATCAGCCTTTCGCGGGTCACGACGCGACCCGCCTGTGTCATCAACGCGTCGAGCAGCCCGAATTCCCGACGTCCCAGATCAATCAGCTGTCCGGCCTGCGTGACGATCCGGCTGGCCGGGTCCAGTTCCAGATCGCCCAGCTGCAAAACCGATGTGAACTGACCTGCGGGGCGGCGCACCAGCGCGCGCAAACGCGCTTCCATCTCGCGCATGTCAAAGGGTTTGACCAGATAATCATCCGCGCCCAGGTCCAGCAGGCTGACCTTGTCGTCGATCTCGGCCCGCGCGGTGATGACCAGCACGGGCAGGTCGCGCTGCTGGCGTCTGATCTGGCGCAGGATCGCCATGCCATCCGCCGCAGGCAGCATCAGGTCCAGAATAACCGCATCGACAGGGTCATGGTCCAGCATGGCGACGACATCATCGCCGGTCCGGTTCCATGTCACAACATGGCCTGCCATGCGCAGCCGTCGTTCGACAGCTTCGCCAATATCGTGATTATCTTCAACCAATAGAACCTTCATCCCCACTTTTGAGACCAACAGCAGCCCCAAGTAAAGTCCCAAGCCGTGACGCGGTCACGCGGCGACTGGCGTCTTTGTGATTAAACACGCCTTGCAAGCACAGGTTGGCCCCCCGAATATCGTGAAACGAAAGGGATCAAGATGAAAACGACACCCATGCTGACCGCTGTCCTTGCGCTGATCGCAGGCGCCCCTGTTCTGGCGCAATCCTATGATGTCGAAACGCTGGCCGAAGGTCTGGACCGGCCTTGGGCGATGACATTCCTGCCCGATAGCGGCGATATCCTGATGACGGGACGGGGCGGGATCTTTCTGCTTTATGATGCGGCCAGCGGCGCGGTCTCCGCACTTGACGGTGCGCCCGATGTCAGCACGGCGGGTCAGGGCGGGTTGCTGGATGTCGCGCTTGCCCCCGATTTCGCCGATAGCAACGTGATCTACATGACATGGGCGGGGGCCGTCGCAGGTGGGACGACAACCCATCTGGGGCGCGGCACGCTTGACCGTCAGGCGGGGGCCGTGACCGACATCGAAACCGTGTTTCAGGTCAGCCCCGGCATTGACAGCACAGCACATTACGGATCGCGCATCGTGATCCATGACAATCACATCTACATGGGCACCGGCGACCGCAACTCCAAAGCGTTCGGCCCCGACCATATCGCGCAGGATCTGTCGAGCGAGAACGGCAGCGTGATCCGCCTGACGCTGGATGGCACGGTGCCGGATGACAATCCTTTCGTGGGCACCGACAACGCCGCACCCGCGATCTGGTCTTACGGCCACCGCAATATTCAGGCGATGACCGTGCATCCCGACACCGGTGACATCTGGCAGGCCGAACATGGCGAGGCTGGCGGCGACGAGATCAACATCGTCGCGCGCGGTGAAAACTATGGCTGGCCGCTGGCCGCCTATGGCGTGGATTACCGCACCGGTGCACAATTCGCGCCCACGCATCAGGATGGTGACGGCTTCGTTGCCCCCGCCTATCACTGGAGCCCCGGTCGGGACGACCATTTCCCGCCCTCTGGCATGACCTTCTATGACGGTGACGCCTTTCCCGACTGGCAAGGGCATCTGCTGGTCGGCAACCTGTTCCACCGGTATCTTGGCGTCTTTCCCGTCGATGGCGCGCAGGTATCGGACCCCGAACGCGTGCTGGAAGGTGAAGGCTATCGTATCCGCGATGTCGCGGTCGGGCCACAGGACGGCTATATCTATGTGCTGACTGATGGCGATGATGCGCCACTGCTGCGGCTGGTGCCATCGAACGGCTAGCCCGTCACAGCCAGCGGACTGCAAAGTTTTCGGGCAAACGATGATCCACAATGCGCGGCATGGCAGGGGAAGGCCCTTGGCGTACCGCATGACGCTTGACCCGCGCCCCCAAGCAGGCAAATTGGCGCAACCGCACGCCGTTTGGGGGATGTCGGCACAGATGAAAGGATCATTCATGACGGATTACATGATCAACACAGCGCGACGTGGGGCGCTGGCCTTGTTCGCAGGCACGCTTGTCGCCACATTGCCGCTGATGTCCCATGCGCAGGACAACACGCCAATGGACCCGCGCCTGACAACGCCGGGGTTTCTGACCGTCGGCACCGGTGATCCGGTCTATCCGCCGTGGATGATGAACAACGACCCCGCCGGTGGCGAAGGGTTCGAAAACGGGCTTGTCTATGCGCTGGCCGCCGAAATGGGTTTTGCTCCCGAACAGGTGGTTTGGGTTGGTCAGACGTTTGACCAAACGATTGCGCCAGGCGCCAAACCCTACGATTTTTCGATCCAGCAGATTTCTGTGACCGAACCGCGCAAACAAGTCGTCAGTTTCAGTCAGGTCTATTTCCAGCCTGACAAGGCGGTCATCGCCCTGCCCGGCACCGCCGCCGAAACCGCCACCAGTTTCGCAGACCTGCGCGGTCTGCGCTGGGGGGCCGTGATCGGGACGACCGACAATGATTACCTTGTGAATATCCTCGGCGTGACCGAAGCCGCGATCTATAACGAACAGGTCGATGTGTTTCAGGCGCTGCAGGCTGGCCAGATCGACGCGACATTGGCCGCCTTGCCAACCGCGCTGTTCATGACCGCCGTGCAGGTGCCTGATGCCAGCATCGTTGCGCTGGTCCCCGCTGACGAGAATGACAACGGCCACGGCCTTTTGTTCGAATTCGGCAGCCCGCTGGTGCCATGGGTTGACGAGGCGCTGAGCGCGGTGATCGCGCGCGGCGTGGTGGAAGAATTGATCGCCACCTATCTGGTCGCCGATCCGGACCTGCCGATCATCGCGGAATGACCGACAGCCCTGCCGCCGCGCCCCGCAGCGCGGCCCATGATCCGGCGCGGCGGGGACCACCCCCGCCGCCACCCCGCCGCGGTTTCAACTGGAAACAAGCGATGATTCCCACAGCCATCGGCGGGATCAGCGTGACCGTGGTCTTTGGGCTGATGGCCTGGGTCGTCACCTCGGCCGAACAATGGCCGCGCATCAAGCTGCAATTTTTCAACATCGACGCCATGATCGCTGCCTTTCCGCGCGTGTTGCAAGGGTTCTGGGTGAATATGCAGGTCTGGCTGACGGTGCTGGCCTGCGTGCTGGTCTGGGCGCTGGTGCTGGCAGTCGTGCGCAGCCTGCGCGCGCCATGGTTCGCGCCGTTCCGGTTGATGGTGGTGATTTATATCGACATTTTCCGTGGTGTGCCGGCGCTGCTGCTGGTGCTTTTGTTCGGCTTTGGCATCCCCGCGCTGAACCTGCCGGGCCTGCCCAATTCCGGCCTGTTCTGGGGTGCTGTCGCAATGGTGCTCAGCTATGCCGCCTATGTCGCGGAAATCTATCGATCCGGCATCGACGCCGTGCATGAAGGCCAGCGCGCGGCGGCCAAGTCACTGGGCCTCAGCGAATGGCAGACCCTGCGCTATGCGATCCTGCCGCAAGCTTTGCGCAATGTGGTGCCGGCGCTGATGAATATCGTCGTCGCGTTGCAAAAGGATGTGGCGCTGCTGTCGGTGATCGGCGTGCGCGATGCCGTGCGCGAGGCGCAGATCTATACCGCCACCACCTTTAATTATTCGTCGCTGATCGTGGCGGCGGGGCTGTTCCTGCTGGCCACCATCCCGATGGCGCGGCTGGCCGATTACCTGACACGGCGCGACCGCGAACGTCGCCTGCAAATCGCCGGATGACCGCATGACCACCCCCATGATCGACATCGACACCGTCACCAAATATTTCGGTGAAAAACTGGTGCTGGACCGTGTCAGCCTGCGCATCGCCCCGCATGAGGTGGTCTGCCTGATCGGTGCGTCAGGGTCGGGCAAATCCACCCTTTTGCGCTGCGTCAACCGGCTGGTCGCGCATGATTACGGCACGATCCGGCTGGATGGTGTGGCTGTCGATGACCCCCGCTTTGGCAAGACAGGGTTGCAAAAACGCGTGGCCATCGTGTTTCAGTCCTACAACCTGTTTGCGCATATGAATGTGCTGGACAATATCACGCTGGCCCCGCGCCGCGTGCATGGCCAGTCGCGCGCCGAGGCCGAGGATCGCGGCCGCGACGTGCTGGCCCGTTTCGGCATGGCGGGGTTTGCGGCGTCTTATCCCGAACAATTATCCGGCGGCCAGCAACAGCGCGTGGCCATTGCCCGCGCCTTGATGACCCGCCCCGATGTCTTGTTGCTGGATGAGATCACCGCCGCCCTTGACCCTGAGCTGGTGGGCGAGGTGCTGGCGATCATCCGTGGCCTGAAAGATGACGGCATGACCATGATGATCGTCACGCACGAGATGGGTTTCGCGCGCGATTGCGCGGACAGGGTGGCGTTTCTGGATGGCGGCGTGATCCTTGAACAGGACACGCCCGACCGCCTGTTCGGCACCCCGCGAGAGCCGCGCACAAAGGCGTTCCTGCAACGGATCATCGCATCGGGCCGGTTGTGACCTGACAGGCAGCGCAGGGCGCAAGGAATGCGTGCAGCACGCAGCGGAACCTGTTACCCAAAACCATGCTGCGATTTTTCGACATGTTCGGCCGGTCCCCGGACCTGACGGCCCTTGATGAGGCGCTCAAGACGGCGGGGCTGCATCCGTTGCTGATCCCCGAACCGGTCAAGCTGACGATCCTGCAACTGCAGCGCAAACATGGTGACGCAACGGACCGGGCCATGGCCGATGCGGCACAGCTTTTGTCCTATTGCGTGCTGGATCAGGCGCAATTCGTGGCGGTCAACGGCCCCAAAGCCGCCGACCGCACCGAACAGCGCATCACCGCCGCCATCGCGGGGGCCGCACCACTGGACGAAAAGCTGATCCTGCTGGCGCTGCATGCGGGTATCATCTCGCCGGAAATGGCGGACCGGTTCGACATCGACGGCGACGCACCGGCCACATAACAGGCCACGCCAGCGCCCCTATGCCAGCGCGACTGCAAAGGCACACCCGATCCCGTCGCTAGCACCGGTGATCAGTGCCGTGGGGCCAAAGCGGCGTGAAAGGAGCTGGTCTGTGATAGAGGCATGGCTTTTCTTTTTGGTGACTTTGCGCTCACGCGGTCAAACGGCCCGCTTTGATGTCTTTACCGGCCTCATCCAACCGCTGGCCGCGCGGCAGGGTCAGGGCGAACATCTGCGGTGTAAAGGCAAAGGCCAGCGTCACCGACAGCGCCACGCCCCCCGCGACCGACATCGCGAATGGCGGCCAGAACCCGCCACCCCCCAGGATCAGCGGCAGGAAGCCTCCGACCGTCGTGATCGTGGTCGAGGTGATATGCCGCGCCGATCCGGCGACGACAGCGACCATCGCGGCGCGGTCACCCGCACGGGCGCGCGCATCCTGTTGCAAGCCCGACAGCACGATCAGCGCCGCGTTGATCGACACGCCGATGGACCCGATCACACCGATGATCGCGGTGATCCCGAAAGGATAGTTGAACACCGCCAGCGCCAGCATCGACAGCCCCGCCGACAGACCGGCCACGGCAAAGGCGATCAGCGTCAGGCGGAAGGAATTGAACGTCATCACCACAACAGCGATGGACAGGGTGATGATCAGCCCCAAAGGCGCGATCAAGGCCCGCACCGTGCTGTCGCGCGCATCGGAATCGCCCCCCGTTTCCAGCCTGACTCCCTGTGGCAAGCTGAAACCATCCGCATCAAGCAGCGCCATCGCCTCGGCCAGCGCCACGGCGGGCAAGACGCCCGGCATCACGAAGGCCTGCACATTGTTGATCCGTTCGCCGTTGCGGCGGGTGATCGTGCTTGCGGATGGCTCCATCCGCAAGGCACCCAGCGTGGAGAGCGGCACCGCGGGAAACTGGCCCGCCGCCGCGATCTGCGCCGCACCGGGCGGCAGGATCGGCATAGCACCGATGGCCACCGGATCACCGCGCAGCCCCGCGCCAAGACGGACACGCACCGGCAGTTCCTCGGTCCCTTCGAGCAGCGAACCACCGGTCACACCTTCCAGCCCCGCCTCCATCTGGCGGGCAATCTGGCCAAGATCGAGGCCCAGCAACCGCGCGCGGGCCTCGTCCACATCCAGCGTCAGTTTGGGTGCGCCGCCTGCCACGCCTGTGCGCACCAAGGCCACGGAGGACACATTGGCCAGCCGCGCGCGCAGATCATCGCCCGTGGCGCGCAGCACGTCGATATCCTGCCCGACAAGGCGCAATTCCACCTGCGCATTCACGGGCGGCCCTTGGGTCAGGCCACGGATGACGAACCGCGCTTGCAAAAACTGTGGCGGCAGGTCGGTTTGCAGGTCTTGCAGCAGCCGTGCCGTCGCGGCGGGCGATGCCGTGCGGACCAGCGCCTCGGCAAAGGCGGGGGCCTGATCGCGGCCACCGACCATGTTGTAATAGAATGCAGGCGCGGACCGGCCCACGACCCATGCGACGTCAAGGATGTCGCCTTCGGCAGCCAGAACCGCATCGACCGCGCGGACCACACGCAGGGTTTCGTCAATGCCAGTGCCGGCGGGCAGGTCCATTTCGATATGGAACTGGTCACGCTCGACCCCGGGAAAGAATTGCGGCGTCAGGCCGGGCAGTGACGCAAAGCCCAGCACCGGCAGGACCAGCGACAGCGCGACGGTGCGCCACGGATTGGCCAGCGACAGGGCAAGGGTCGCGCGAAAGCCGCGCATCAACAGCCCTTCACGCGCAGCGACGCCATCACCCGGCACCAGCCAATATCCAGCAATCGCAGGCGTGATGGTGACCGCAACGACAAAAGACCAGCCCAGCATCACGATCACCGCGATGGCGATGGACCCCACGAAATCCCCCGCTGGCCCCGGCAGCAGCAACAGCGGCATGAACGACAGGATCGTCGTGACGGTCGAGGCCGCCAGCGGCATCGTCAGCCTGCGCACCGATCCTGCGACAGCCTCCAGCCGCGACAGCCCTGCGCGCAGGCGTTTGCCGACCTCGTCTGTCATCACGATGGCGGCATCCACCAGCAGGCCCAGCGCCACGATCAATCCGGTGACGCTCATCTGGTGGATCGGCACGGCCAGCGCGTTCAGCGTCGCAACCGAGGCCAACGTGACCACCGGCAGAACCATCGCCACGATCAAGGCGGACCGCACACCCAAGGTCACGAACAAAACGGCCACGACTAGCGCCACGCCGATGGCCATGTTCAGGCCCACCTCTGCCAGCCGGTCGGTGGTGTAGCGGCTTTGGTCGAACACCGTTTCGACCGCCAGACCCCATGGCAGGGTCTGCGCCTGTGCCGCCACGCCATCACGGATGCCCGCCATCCAGCGGTCCACCTGCAAGCCCTCGGCCAGTTTCGCTGACACAAGGATCGCGGGGCGGCCTTGGAAAAACGCGGCCTCGGCCACGGGGGCGCGGGGGCCGCGCGTGATGCTGGCCACATCGCCCAGCAGGGTGACGCGGCCTTGGGCATCTTCGCGCAGCACGACCGCGCGCAGACGGTCCAGCGACGTGATCTCGCCAGTGATGCCCAGCACCAGATCGGTTTCCTCGCCGCGCAACCGGCCCGCCTGCACCTTGGCATCGGCAGCGCGGATCGCGGCTGATACCTGATCGGCCGTCATGCCCAGCGCGGCGATCCGGTCAGGGGCCAGCGTGACCAACACTTCTTCGGCCGGCAGGCCGTGCAGATCGACCAAGGACGTGCCCGCGACGCGGCGCAGGATATCGGCCAGTGCCTCGGCCTCGCGGGCAGCGCGGGTCGGGCTAAAGCCGTCGGGCATGGTCAGCGCAAAGATCGCGGCATAGCCCCCCGCACCGTCACTGTCGAAGGCGGGTTCGCGCACACCCGCAGGAAAATCGCGCCGTGCATCGGCCACGGCATCGCGCACCTGCGCCCAGATCTGTTCGATCATCGCGGGGTCGATGGTTTCCTCCAGCTCGACCGCGATCACCGACACGCCGGTGCCGGATGTCGATGCAACCTCGGCGATTTCGGGGATCGCGCGCAGTTCGGTTTCGATCTTGGCAGTGACCAACGCCTCGACCCGGGCAGGGTCGGCACCCGGAAAGACGGTCGTGACCGTGGCAAAGATATTGGTGATGGTCGGGTCTTCCTGGCGGCCGATGGACGCGAGCGACGACACCCCCGCCGACAGGATCACCAAAAGCGCCAGCACCACAAGACGGGGCTGGCGAAAGAACAGCGTGTCCATGCCGGTTACTCCTGCGGGTTGGCAGCAAGCTGCACGATCTGGCCGGGGGCCACACGATCAGGCGCTTGCGCCACGATCCGCGCGCCTGCGGGCAACAACCCGCGCAGATAGACCTGTGCACCGTCACTGTGGATCACCTCGACAGCGGCGGGCAGGGTACGGTCGCCGTCCGGCGTGGTTTCCAGCGCCATGACCGACCAGCTGCCGCGCGCACCTTCGCGCAGGGCCGAAAGCGGGGCCCAGAACCCCGTTTCCGGCACCACCTGTGCCAGAACCAGTGACACGGTATCGCCCAGCACGGGGTCAAGACCGGCAGGCAGGTCCAGCACCACCGACCGGCTGCGGGTGCCGGGGTCAAGATCGGGGCGGATCTGGCGGATGGTCGCGGCATGCGTGCTGCCACCAATCTCGACCGTGACGCTGTCGCCGGTCTGCAAATCCGCCGCCAGTGCAGGTGGCAGGCCGATCCGCGCCCGCGCGGGTGCGGCATCGAATAGCATCAGCACGCTTTGCCCCGCCGCCACGGTTTGGCCGGCATCCGCACGGCGCGCACCGATGCGCGCGTCAAAGGGGGCGATCAGGACCGATTTGTTGATCTGCACATCGACACCGGCGATCCGTGCGCGTGTCGCTGCCATCCCCGCCTCGGCACGGGTCAAGGCAAGGCGGGCATCGTCCTGAGCCGCCACCGACCGGAACCCGCGGTCGGCCAGCGTGTCATTGCGCGCCAGCGTCAGGCGCGCCAATGCGGCATCGGCGGCAAGCGCGGCAAGGTCCGCCTCCAGTGCCGCGCGTTGCGGCATCAGCGCGCTGGTGTCCAGACGGGCCAGAACGGTGCCTTGGGCGATCACATCGCCCTCGTCCACCAGCACCTTGGTCACACGACCGCCAAATTCGAACGCCAGATCAATCTGGGTTGCGGCCTCGATCTGGCCGGTGAACCTGCGGGTGACTGTATAGCTGTCGGCGATGTCGATCTGCATCGCGGCAACAATGGACGCAGGCGCGCGCGACACGGCACCTGCGTCACCTTGGGCCGAAATCACCGCGAAACCAGCATAGACCGCAGCACCCGCACCGCCGAAGACGGCGAGTGTCAGACCCAGCGTCAGCACGCGGCGTAAGGTCGATGGCATAGATTGGGTCATGGCGCGGCCCTTGTAAGTTAGCATCACTTACATAAGTGAGAATCACTCACTTCTGCAAGAGGTTTCCAAAAGCACCAAGATCAGCGATGGTTCGCGCAACCGCGTGTTGCCCTAAGATGTAAGTATTGCTAACTTTCCGGCATTTCGTGCCGCGCTTGCCCCAGAATGCAGAAAGGCCGCCTAACATGTCCGATGACACGCGACAGGGCGCAACGACCGATACAGGCATATCGCCCAGAGCCGCCTATCATCACGGCGATCTGCGCGCGCAATTGATCGCCGCCGTGCGCGATCTGGTCGAAACGCATGGTCCCGACGGGTTTTCCGTGGCCGAAGCTGCACGGCGCGCGGGCGTCAGTTCGGCCGCGCCTTACAAGCATTTCAAGGATCGCGACGAAATCCTGCGCGGCGTCGCGGGCGAGGCGATGGACCGGCTGCATGCCGCGATGGCCGCGGCCGCAGACCCGCATCCCACCGGATCGCTAGAGGCCGTGGCGGCAATCGGGCAGGCCTATGTGGACTTTGCCAAGGCGCAGCCCGGTGTGTTCCGGCTGGTGTTCGGCCTGACCGAAGGGCATGAAAACGCCCCCGAATTGCAGCAAAAAGGCGATAATTGCTTTGGCCTCGTGATCGGCCAGGTTGCGGCCGCACGGGATTTGCCCATGGATCATCCAGAGGTGCTGAGCTGCGCCTATATCCTGTGGTCCTGCGTGCATGGCCATTCGTTCCTGTCTATCGACATGAAGAACAAGGACGTCGGGACCGAGATCGACGATTGGGCGCTTTTGATGCGCGTCAGCCGCGCGATCCTGACGGGTCCGGCGGGCAATGTCACCTGACCAGCCCGTCAACCATGTCGCGCAGCAGGGCCAGACCGGCCTGCAAGGTCGATGCTGCGATGGAGGGTGTTGCCGCCTCGACATAAAGCCGCAGTTCGGGGGCGTTGCCCGAAGGGCGCAGATGCACGATCCGGCCATCGGTACCGGTGATGCGCAGCCCGTCTGTCAGATCGACGCTGCGTTCCACAAGCCCAAGGGCAGTAACAAAGGTCGCGCGATCCTGCGGGCCATCTGTCAGGGCGGCGACCAGCGCGGTCGATGCATCTGTCGGAACCTGCTGTAGCCGGTCGGCGGCGGTGAACCGTGCAGGCTGCGCTGCGATCAGGCGCGACACCGGCGCGCCGATGCTTGCGGCCAGAACCGCCAGCATCGGCAGCATCGCGTCGCGGGTCATCAGGGCCGGCAACGGCCCCTGCGGCCCCTGCGCGTCAAAGCCCAGCAAAAAGCCGCCATTCGCCTCGTATCCGACGACAGCACCGCCCAGCGCCTGCATCCCCGCGATCACATGGGGCGATCCGATGCGCGTGCGCCGCACCTGCGCGAAACCAAGGTCTTCGGCACCGCTGTTGGATGACACCGGCGTCACCACATGCTGCGCGCCCACAAAACATGCCGTGATCTGGCCCATGATGTCGCCCGGAATGATCTGTCCGCTTTCATCCGTCATCAGCGGCCGGTCACCATCGCCATCGGTAGACAGGATCGCCGCGATGGCGTGATCGCGCGCCCAACCGGCAAGACGGGCCTTGGTGTCGGGATCGACGGCTTCGGTGTCGACGGGGATGAAATCGGCGGACCGTCCCAACATGACAACCTCTGCGCCCAGCGCCGTGAGCAGGTCCGCCATCAGGTCGCGGCCAACCGCGCTATGGGCATAAAGCCCCAACCGCAACCCTGACAGACTGCTGCCGAACGCGGCAATACAGCGCGCAGAATAGGCAGGCCCGACATCCATGATCTGCGGCTGCGGCCCTGACAAATCCGTACGGGCAGCCCCCAAGCCTGTCAGGATCGCGGCCTCTTGGTTCTTGGTGATCTCGCCCGCGGGGGTGTAGAATTTCAAACCGTTGCGATCTGCGGGGATATGGCTGCCGGTGACCATCACCGCCGCCGCACCGGCCTGCATCGCGGCCAGCGCCAGCGCAGGCGTTGGCGCAGGACCGCATCGCGTGACAGCAAGCCCTGCCGCCTGACCCGCCTGCGCCACCACCGCCGCCAAAGCGGGCGAGGATTGGCGCAGATCATGTGCAACAAACAGACCCGTCCCCATCGGGCAGGTCGCGGCAAAGGCGCGGACATGATCCGTGACAAGCGCTGGTGTCAGGTCGGTGACAAGGCCGCGCAGCCCGCTGGTGCCGAATTGGGGGGGCATGACATCTCCTGCCGTGGTTGTGCCGTTCTAGCGCGCGGCCTGATCAGAGGCAATTGAACGAAATGCGCGACAAGAACCATTGTGCCGCCGCATTTCAGCCATGCGACCGACCGCGGTGTTCACGAGTCTGAACAAATCGACAACGCCGATCCTGGGGGGGATTGAAGATGTCCACGCTTGTTCCGGTCAGATATCTGACCATTCCTGATGCATCCACATGGTCGCGGATCACGGATCTGGACATTGTCCGCTTTGACGGCATCGACAATCTTGTCGGGATCACCCGTTTTGACGGCGCGCTGCAAAGCTGGGACATCAGCGGGCCTGTGCTGGACACTGGTGCCTTGCATAGGCTGGATGGCGGCGATGTTGCGGGCGGTGGCGGGTCTGTCCTGACGCTTGAGAGCGCGGCGGGGCCGGCCCTGTTGACCGGCGGTGGCGCGGATGGTGCTTTTCAGCAAATCAGCCTGATCGGCGGGCAATGGCAGGTGATCGACACCTTACCAATTTTCGCAGGCTTTCGCCCCGATCTGGTGGTGCAACAGGGGGGCGCGCAATTCGTCTATGGCGGGCTGGCAGGACAGGCGGGGATTGCTGGCTGGCAGTTCGATGCCGCCGGACAGTTTATCGGCGCGCTGGCGCCGATACCGACTAGCGGACCTGTCACCGCGATCACCGCGGCGGCGGGGTTTATCTATACGGTCGATGCGACCAACCGGCTGACAGGCTGGCAGGTCGATGCCACCGGCGGCCTGTCGGAAGTCGCGGCATTGACGGCAGAGACCGGGCTATGGATCGCTGATGCCACCGCGATGCAGACAGTCGTGGTCGCGGGGGTGACCTATCTTGTGCTGGCGGCAGCAGGCAGCAGCAGCCTGACCGTGGTCGAGGTCGGCGCTCAGGGTGCCTTGACGATCCGCGACCATCTGCTGGACACGTTGCACACCCGCTTTGGCGGGGTGACCGCGCTGGATATCGTGACCGAAGGCGGGCGCAGCTATGTGATCGCGGGCGGCGCGGATGACGGCATATCCGTCTTTGCACTGTTGCCCGGCGGACAACTGGTGGCGCTGGCCCATATCGAGGATACGACAGCCATCGGGCTGGACAATGTCAGCGCCATCGCCGCGCGCGGACACGCGGACCGGCTGGATATCTTCGTGGCCAGCAGCAGCGAACCGGGGATCACGCAATTGCGGCTCGACACCGGCGGGACGGGGATCACGGCGACAGCGATGCTTGCGGGCGGGGTGCTGACCGGCACAGGGGGCGATGATATCCTGATGGGCGGGGCTGGTGACGACCTGATCTTTGGCGGCGCGGGCAGTGATATCCTGCATGACGGGGCGGGGTCGGACATGTTGACAGGCGGGCCGGGGGCGGATGTTTTCATCCTGGTGGCGGATGGGGAAACCGATACGATCACCGATTTCACCTTGGGCGAAGACCGGCTGGACCTGTCGGGCTGGCCGATGCTGCGCGACATCAGCCAGCTGACGATGACCATCACGCCCACAGGGTTCATCATCCGCTATGGCAACGAAGAATTGATCATCCACAGCGCCGATGGCAATCCGATTGATTACCGGCTGTTGACGACTGCCGATGTGCTGGGCGGGATGCGCCTGCCCGGCACGCTCAGCCCCGGCCTTCCGGGGCCTGCCACGCCACCACCCGCGCTGACGCCGACACCGCCCGACAGCCCCGCTGATCCGGGCGGGCCGTTTTCGATGCAGGTCGCCAAGCGGGCCTTGGTCGAAAGCAAGATCACAGAGCTGCGCGATGCATTGCTGAACCAGCCGGCCACACCCCCCGGTTCTGACAGGGTCGTGACCGGCACTGACGGCAATGACCTGCTGATCGGCGGTGATGGGGCGGATCTTTTGCTGGGACGCGGTGGCAATGACATCCTGACGGGCGGGGCCGGTGCCGATATCCTGATCGGTGGTGACGGGCATGACGATCTGCGCGGCGGCAACGGGCATGACCTGCTGATCGGCGGCGATGGTGAGGACCGGCTTGACGGGGGCAACGGTAACGATGTGCTGACCGGCGGGGCGGGTGCGGATACTTTCGTCTTTAACCACGGCAACGACCTGATCGCCGATTTCGAACAGGGCATCGACCGGATCATTCTGGATGCGCGGCTGTGGACGGGGCTGACCTCGGCCGCGGATCTGCTGTTGCTTTATGGCACGCAGGACGGATCGCGCGTGACCATTGATTTCGGGAACGGCGACATCCTGCGGATCGACGGGGTGACGGATTATGCCACCCTTGCCGATGATATCGCCCTGTTCTGACGTTAATTCGTGATCGACTGCAGCGTCGAGGCCAGACGCACAATCGTCAGGGCCGGCACCAGCGCGCTTTCGGTGCCATAGATCAGGTCGCCGTCCTGTACCATGAACTTGCCCGCCGAAAACAGACCGTCCGCCGTCGTCAGATCAATGGTGAACACGACCCGTTCCTGCGGCGGGCCGGTCACGCCGTCACGCACTTCGGCAGGGTCATATTCGCGCAGGATCAAGATCCCCTTGGGATTGGCCGTGGTGGCCGAAACACCGCCGATCAGCGCCAGCGCCTGCAGGGCGGACAGCTCTGCGGTCGGAAATTCGAATTGCGATTGCGCCCCCGTCGCGCCCAGCGCCAGAAACTTGCGCTCGTCCGGCACGATCAGCACACGGTCACCGCCCTGCACGGCGATATCCAGCGCCGGTTCTTCCAGCAACCGATCAAGCGAGATGCCGTAAACCACGCCGCCCCGTGTCAGGCGGACCTGTGGGTTCACATAGGTCGGGTTCGCGCCACCCGCCAAGGACAAAAGATCCAGCAGCCGGAAATTCCGGTCGGGGATCTGGTAGATGCCAGCCGCGCCGACACCACCTGCCAGATTGGCCGAATTGCCCCGCCCCGCTTGGACGACCAATTGCACCTGTGCTGACGGGATCGTGCGGACAAGTTCTTCCTCGATCTTGGCGCGGGCTGTGTCGGGGGCCATGCCCGCGACGGTCAATTCCCCGATATAGGGGACAAAGATGCGCCCATCGGCGCTGACCTGCGCTTGTTGCAAGGGTGTGGCGCGCTGGCCTGTCCCCGCCAGAAGCGAGTTTTGCTCGGCGTCCCAGATCGTCAACTGGATGGAATCGCCCGGCGCGATCAGCAAAGATGCGGGCTGTTGGGACGCGGGCAACCAAGGCAGTTGCGACAGATTGCGGTCGGGCCAGACCCGCAGGACCGGCAGGCTTGCGCTATTGACCTCGTAGACCGTGAAATCATAGGCGGGGGTTTCGCCTTCTGCGGCGATATTCGCATTGGCGGCGGCCAAAACCTCGGATTGAAACCCCGCCCCGCGCGGCAGGCTGCAGCCCGCAATAAACAAACATGCCGAAACGGCAATCATACGCTGAAACACCACAACCACTGCCCTTTGTTTTATTTTCGGGCAATTTATGCAGAAAATGGGCTTACCGACAATATCATCTGCATAGAAGCCAAAGAACGGTGGTGTGACTGCAACAGGGGTGGCGGGCAAAAGCCGGTCAGAAATCGATCGCGATGCCCTTTTTTTCCCAATCGCCAAAGCGGACAGGCTCTGGCCCGTCGCGCCCGCCCAGTTCGGGGGGCAGGTCAAGTTTGGCCGCCTTGCGGCGTTCGGTAGCCTCTGCCAGCGCGCGCTGGGCGGCGGGGGGCAGGTCTTTGGGGGCGTCTTGGGGCATGGCGCTGTCCTTGTCGGCGGTCATTGTTTGATATACGCCGCCCTGACCCAGCTTCAAGAGTGACCCCATGGACCAATCCGGTTTGCTGCCACGCCGCAGCGCCCATCACCTGCTGATGCAGATCACGACCGAAGGCCGCCTGATGGCCGAACTGATCGCAGGCGGGGCGCTGGCGCAGCTGTCGCCTGACGACCGTGCGCGCGCACAGCGGCTGGCCACGGATGCGTTGCGCGGGCTGGACCGGGCCGACCGGATGCTGAAACCCTATCTGAAAAAACCGCCCGGCGATCATGTGATGAACGCGCTGCGGCTGGGGCTGATCGAATTGATGCAGGGCGAGGCCGCGCATGGCGTGGTCAACGCCTATGTCGAAATCGTCGCGCGCAACACGCGCACGCAGTCGATGAAGGGGCTGACCAACGCCGTCCTGCGCCGCATCGCGGATGAAGGGCCAGAAGCTTGGGCCAAACGCCCCGTGCCGCTGACCCCCGGTTGGCTGCGCCAGCCTTTGGTCGCCGCCTGGGGCCGCGATGCCGTGACAGGGATGGAGGCTGCGCATTTCGCAGGCGCGCCGCTTGATCTGACGGCAAAGGGTGATCCGGCGGATCTGGCCACCGCCTTGGGCGGCGTGGTGCTGCCGACCGGTACGGTGCGGCTGGCGCAAGCGGGGCAGGTGTCCGGGCTTGCAGGCTATGACGCGGGTGTTTGGTGGGTGCAGGATGCCGCCGCCGCCCTGCCGGTCAAGCTGTTGGGCGATGTGGCCGGCCTGCGGGTGCTGGACCTGTGCGCCGCACCGGGTGGCAAGACATTGCAACTGGCCGCAGGGGGCGCCGCTGTCACCGCTGTCGATCTGTCGGAAAAGCGGATGACCCGCCTGACCGAAAATCTGGCCCGCACGGGGCTGGCCGCAACGACGCTGATCAGCGATGCTTTTGCGCTGACGGACGGCGGTTATGACGCTGTCCTGCTGGATGCGCCCTGTTCGGCCACTGGCACGATCCGGCGACATCCCGACCTGCCCTATGCCAAGGACGGGTCAGAGTTCGGCGCGCTGATCGCCCAGCAGGAAACGCTGATCGACCATGCGCTGAGCCTGCTGCGGGCGGGCGGGCGGCTGGTCTATTGCACCTGTTCGCTGCTGCCCGACGAAGGCGAGGTGCAGATCGAAGAGGCGCTGGCCCGCCACTCCGGCCTGCGCGTAGTGCCCCCCGCGATGGCCGGTCTTGACCCTGCCTGGGTCACCGAAGAAGGCGGGTTGCGCCTGCGCCCCGATTACTGGCCCGATCTGGGCGGAATGGACGGGTTCTATATCGCCGTGCTGACAAAGCCTGCGTGACTTGACCGGCCGGTTTTCCTATGGTCCGCATGAACCGGGCTGACCAGCCTGCAACATCTGGACCGCAGTCGATGGCAGAGCATCTTACATGGCGGGGCCGAATCGCGGCATTTGTTGACCGGCGCCATGCGAAACGCGCCGGCCGCGCCAGCGTGACCACGCATTTCATGCGCCCCCCCGAACCACGGCACATGGGGTTGGCTGGCAAGGGCCAGCATCTGGTCACGGGCGCGTTTCTGTTTTCGGGGCTGCGGATCAACGCGCCAGAGCTGGCGATCTGGGACCTTGCGCCGCAACGCCCTGATATCATCGCCGAAATTCACGGTTGCGACTGGCTGGCCGATCTGGCCGCCCTTGGCGACGAGGCCGCGCGCGCCAAGGCGCAGGCTTGGGTCCATGATTGGATCGCGCGGTTCGGCGCGGGTACCGGGCCGGGCTGGCAGGCGGATATCACGGCGCGCCGCTTGTGCCACTGGATGGACCATAGCGATTTTTTGCTGCGCAAACAGGACGCATCCGCAAAATCCGCCTTCCTGCAAAGCCTTGCGCGGCAGGCCTTGTTCCTGACGCAGCGCTGGCGGCGCGCGGGCGATGACATCGGCAGTTTGGCACGCATGATCCATGTCGGGCTGACCTTGCACGGCATGGCCGGACCGGTGGATCAGGTGGCCGAGGCGCTGGGTCTGGCTTGCAAAGCGCAGGTCGATGCAAAGGGCGCGATCGCGTCGCGCAATCCTTCGGAACTGGCCGCCCTGCTGTCGCATCTGGTGGACAGCAGGGACATGCTGACCGCATCCGGCCAGACCGTTCCTGCCGATGTAACAGAGGCCATCGCGCGGATCGTGCCGGTGGTGCGCGCATTGCGCCATGCCGATGGCAGGCTGGCACGGTTTCATGGCGGGGGCCATGGTGCGCCGGGCCAGCTTGACGCAGCATTGGCGGCAGCCGGGGTCAAGACCCCGGCCACGGGACCGACAGCCATGGGGTTCGCGCGGCTGACCGGCGGGCGCAGCACGCTGATCCTTGATGCCGCAGCGCCGCCCACGGGGGCCGCATCACGCGACGCCCATGCCAGTACCCTGGGGTTCGAGCTGACCTCGGGGCGCCGCGCGCTGATCGTGAACTGCGGGTCAGGCGCGCGGTTCGGTGACGACTGGCGCCGCGCCAGCCGCGCCACGCCCAGCCATTCCACGCTGGCGCTGGAAGGCATATCATCATCCCGTCTGGGGCGCATGGCCACGGAATGGCTGACCGAAGTGCCCCGCCTTGTGCGCGCCGAGATCAGCACCGAAAATGGCGAACGCAGGCTTGCCGCATCGCATGACGGTTATCAACCATCCCACGGGTTGACCCATGCGCGCCAGTTGCACCTGTCGCCGGATGGGCGGAGCCTGACGGGCGAGGACCTGCTGACCACCCTGTCCCCCGAAGACGAGGCCCAATTCGACCGCATGTTCGACCAGACGCTGCGCGCCGGTGTCCGCTTTGCGATCCGGTTCCATCTGCACCCTGACGTGACCTGCACGCCCAGTGCGGACGGGACGGTGGTGTCGCTCGGGCTGAAATCAGGCGAGATCTGGGTGTTCCGGCACGACAACACCGCGCAATTATCCATCAGCCCGTCAGTTTATCTGGAAAACGGGCAATTAAAGCCGCATGCCGCGCAACAGGTGGTTTTATCCGGCAGCGCTTTGCCCTATGCGACACGCGTCCGGTGGTCGCTTGCCAAGGCTGATGACACCCCGTTTGCGGTGCGTGATCTGGCCCTTGAAGCCCCGCTTGGCGCCGCTGAATGATCTAGAGGACATGATGACCGACCTTGCACCGTTGCGCCGCGCGCTGATTTCCGTTTCCGACAAAACCGGGCTGACCGAACTGGGCCAAGCGCTTGCCGCGCGGGGTGTGGAAATCCTGTCAACCGGCGGCACTGCCAAGGCGCTGCGCGATGCGGGGCTGGAGGTGCGCGACGTGTCCGATTTCACCGGCTTTCCCGAAATGATGGACGGGCGGGTCAAGACGCTGCATCCGGTGGTGCATGGCGGCTTGCTCGCGCGGCGCGATCTGGATAGCCACCGTGACGCTATGGTCGAACACAACATCGGGCCGATCGACCTGTTGGTCGTGAACCTGTATCCGTTCGAAGATACCGTCGCCAAAGGCGCCGATTTCGACACCTGTATCGAAAACATCGACATCGGCGGTCCGGCGATGATCCGGTCTGCCGCGAAAAACCACGCCTTTGTCAGCGTTGTGACGGATGTCGCGGATTATGACGTGCTGCTGGCGGACATGGATGCCAACGCGGGCCAGACCACGCTGGCCCTGCGCCAGCGCCTTGCCCAGACCGCCTATGCGCGCACTGCCGCCTATGACACGGCGGTCAGCACGTGGATGGCGGCGGCTATTGGCGATGAGACGCCGCGCCGCCGGTCGTTCAGCGGCACCTATAAGCAAACCATGCGCTATGGCGAAAACAGCCATCAGAGTGCGGCCTTTTACACCGATGGCACAAACCGCCCCGGTGTGGCGACCGCCGTGCAGCATCAGGGCAAGGAATTGTCCTATAACAACATCAACGACACCGATGCCGCATTCGAACTGGTGGCGGAATTCGACCCTGCGGATGGCCCTGCCGTGGCGATCATCAAACATGCCAACCCTTGTGGCGTTGCACGCGGTGCCACGTTGCTAGAGGCGTATCAGAACGCGTTTGACTGCGACCGGACCAGCGCCTTTGGCGGGATCGTCGCGCTGAACCAGCCGCTGGACGAGGCGACAGCCAAAGCCATTGTCGAGATTTTCACCGAAGTCGTCATCGCCCCCGGCGCGTCCGATGCCGCCAAGGCGGTTTTCGCCAGCAAAAAGAACCTGCGCCTTTTGACCACCGATGCCCTGCCCGATGTCAAAGCCCCGATCACCACCTACCGGCAGGTCGCGGGCGGGATGCTGGTGCAGGACAAGGACACCGGCCATATCGGCATGGATGATCTGAAGGTCGTGACCAAAGTCGCGCCAACGGATGCGCAGATGGCGGACCTGTTGTTCGCATGGAAAGTCGCCAAACACGTCAAGTCCAACGCCATCGTTTACGTCAAGGACGGTGCCACCGTCGGCGTGGGCGCAGGCCAGATGTCGCGGCTTGATTCCGCGCTGATCGCCGCCAAAAAGGCCGAACGCATGGCCGAGGCGATGGGCCTGCCCGCGCCTTTGACCATCGGGTCAGCCGTCGCGTCGGATGCGTTTTTCCCCTTCGCCGACGGGTTGATGGAGGCCGCCGCCGCCGGCGCCACCTGTGTGATCCAGCCCGGCGGGTCGATGCGCGATGACGAGGTGGTCGCCGCCGCCGATGCAGCGGGCATCGCCATGGTGTTCACCGGCATGCGCCATTTCCGGCATTAAGGGGACGAATGATGCGCCTGATGTTCTGGACCGGATTCTGGGTCTTTCTGATCGACCAGATCAGCAAGTATGTCGTGGTCCATTGGCTGGGCCTGATCAACCAGCCGGACGGGATCATCACCGTCTGGCCGCCCTTTATCGAATTTCGCATGGCGTGGAACCGGGGCGTGAATTTCGGCCTGTTCGCCGATTTCGACATGCGCTGGGTGCTGATCGCGGTGGCGCTGCTGATCAGCGGCGGTGTGATCTGGTGGCTCAGCCGGACGGGTGGCACGAAATGGGCCTATATCGCGGGGGGTTGCCTGATCGGCGGGGCCATCGGCAATGTCATCGACCGCGTCATCTATGGCGCTGTCGCGGATTTTTTGAACATGTCCTGTTGCGGGTTCAACAACCCCTATGCGTTCAACGTCGCCGATATCGCGATCTTTGCAGGGGCCATCGGGCTGGCCTTTCTTGGCGATGATGGCAAGAAAGCTGCGTGACCTTGGCGGTTCCATGCGGTAATCATCGGCAATACGACAAAAAGGACCTCTGATGCGCGCCTTGGTACTTTGTGGACTTGCTCTTGCCCTGCTGGCGGCCTGCGGCCGGAATGAGGGTGCGTTGCGTGACTTTGGGGCCGTCACGATCGGCCCCGCCGAAATGGACCTTGTCATCGCCGACCCGTTGCTGACGCCACCAACGCTTGATCTGCCGCCGCCAACGCCCGGACAGACCAACCGCGCAAACCCGCGTCCAGCAGCAAACCGCTAGCGCCGAAATCACATCAGCGTATCGCAGCTTGAACATTAGGCGTGGCGGCATAGCTTGTGGCACAGTGAACAGACCGCCGGGGGCCCATGACACGCTTTTTCGCCGCAATGATCCTGACCTGTCTGGCGCTGACCGCCACGGCAGAGGATGTGACGACCTATACATTGGACAACGGTATGGATGTCGTCGTGATCGAAGACCGCCGCGCGCCTGTTGTCGTGCATATGGTCTGGTACAAGGTCGGGTCCGCGGATGAACCCGAAGGGCAATCCGGTGTGGCGCATTTTCTGGAACATCTGATGTTCAAAGGCACCGATATGCTGGCGCCGGGTGAATTTTCACAGGTGGTCGCGGCCAATGGCGGCAGCGACAACGCCTTTACCAGTTTCGATTACACCGGCTATTTCCAGCGCGTCGCCGCCGACCGTCTGGACCTGATGATGCAGATGGAAGCAAACCGGATGACCAATCTGGCGCTGACCCCCGAGGATATCAGCACCGAACGCCGCGTCGTGTTGGAAGAACGCGCGCAAGTGACAGATAGCAACCCCGGTGCGCTGGCGCGCGAACAATTGATGGCGGCACAATACCAGAACCACCGCTACGGCGTGCCGATCATCGGCTGGCAGCACGAGGTTGCGCAGCTTGACATGCCCGAACTGACCGCCTTTTACGAACGCCATTATGCGCCCAACAACGCGGTGCTGGTCGTGGCCGGCGATGTTGACCCGCAGGACGTGCTGGCGCTGGCGCGCGAATATTATGGCCCGATCCCCGCCAATGCCGACCTGCCCGCACGGGCGCGGCCGTCCGAGCCGCCCCAGCGCGCCGAACGCCGGATCACCTATGTCGATCCGCGCGTCAGCCAGCCTTATCTGGTGCGCAGCTATCTGGCCCCGCAACGCCAAAGCGGCGCGCAGGACGATGCGGCAGCCCTTGTCTATCTGGCGGAATTGTTGGGCGGGTCGCCTTTTACGTCCGAGCTTGGCCGCGCCTTGCAGTTCGACACGCAGACCGCGATCTACACCAATGCCAGCTATGGCGGGATGTCACTGGACGCCACGACGTTTTCTTTCGTCGTGCTGCCGTCCGAGGATGTGTCCCTGCCGGATGCAGAGGCGGCGATGGATGACGTGATCACCGCCTTTATGAACAACGACATCGATTCCGCCCGGATGGAGGCGATCCGCACCCAGCTGCGCGCCTCGGAAATCTACGCACTCGATGACGCACAGGGCCTTGCGCGGCGCTATGGCACGGCGCTGACAACGGGGTTGACGGTTGCGGATGTGCAGGCTTGGCCCGACATCCTGCAGTCGGTGACGCCCGAACAGATCAAGGATGTCGCTGCCCGTGTCTTTGACCGCAACAGCGCCGTGACCGGCTGGATCGTCGCCGCACAAGAGGATGCCCGCTGATGCTGCGTATGATCACAATTCTTTGGCTGTCCCTGCTGGCAAGCACCGCACAGGCCGAAATCGCCATCCAGCAAGTCACATCCGACGGCGGGATCAACGCTTGGGTCGTCGAAGAACCCGGCATTCCCTTTGTCGCGGTGGAAATCCGGTTTCGTGGTGGCGCGTCGCTGGACCTGCCCGGCAAACGCGGCGCGACCAACCTGATGGCCGCCCTGCTGGAAGAAGGGGCCGCCGACCGCGATGCGCAGGCTTTCCAGACCGAGCTTGAACGCCTTGCTGCGCGGTTCAGCTTTCGTGCCACCGACGACACGATCAGCATTTCCGCGCAATTCCTGACCGAAAACAAGGCCGAGGCGCTGGCGCTGCTGGAACAGGCGCTGATCGCCCCGCGTTTTGACCAGGCCGCCATCGACCGCGTGCGCGCGCAGGTGCTGTCGGGGATCGCCAGCGATGCGGTAAACCCGCGCAGCATTGCCGGTGCCACCTTTGATGCGGCGGCCTTTGGCGACCATCATTACGGGACATCGCTGGACGGCACCGCCGACAGTGTGACCGCGCTGACCCGCGATGACATCAGCGACGCCCATCGCAATGCGCTGACGCGTGACCGGCTTTATGTGTCTGTCGTGGGTGATGTGACGGTGGATCAGGTCGGCCCGATGCTGGACGCCCTGCTGGGTGATCTGCCCGCCGCAGGGCCGCCACCGCCTGCCAATGTGGCCTTTGGTCTGGATGGCGGTGTCACGGTGATTGATTTCGACAATCCACAATCCTTTGCCCTGTTCGGCCATGCCGGCATGAAACGCGATGACCCCGATTTCTTTGCCGCCTTCATCGTCAATCACGTCCTTGGCGCGGGCGGTTTCGAATCGCGCCTGATGACCGAAGTGCGTGAAAAGCGCGGCCTGACCTATGGGATCAGCAGCAATCTTGCGCCGATGTTCCACGCGGAAATGGTGATCGGCAGCGTCTCGTCCTCCAACGACAGCATCGCCGAGGCGATCGCGGTGACCCGCGCCGAATGGGCGCGCATGGCCACCGAAGGCCTGACCGAGTCAGAGCTTGACGCCGCCAAAACCTATCTGACCGGTGAATATCCGCTGCGGTTTGATGGCAATGCATCTATTGCATCGATCATGGTGGGGATGCAGATGATCGACCTGCCGCCCGAATACGTCATCAACCGCAATGATTTCGTCGAAGCCGTGACGCTGGAGGACGCCAATCGCGTCGCAGCAGAGCTATTACGCGCGGATGATCTGCATTTCGTCGTCGTGGGCCGCCCCGAAGGGCTGCAAAGCACAAAGTAACGCGAAACGCGCTGTCAGAATCGCGCGATCATGCTATGGATTGTGGTATGACCGCACCCGCCCCCCAGATACAGCCCCGTCCGGTAATCCGGCAGCTGGACGAAGCCGCCATCAACCGGATCGCGGCGGGTGAGGTGCTGGAACGTCCGGCCTCTGCCGTCAAGGAACTGGTGGAAAACAGTATTGACGCAGGCGCGCAGCGGATCGAGGTCGTGATCGCGGATGGCGGCAAGACCCTGATCCGCGTCAGCGATGATGGTTGCGGCATGGCGGCGGATGATCTGCCGCTGGCCCTGTCGCGCCATGCCACGTCCAAGATCGACGGATCGGACCTGCTGAATATCACATCCTTCGGGTTCCGGGGCGAGGCGCTGGCCTCGCTTGGCGCCGTCGGGCGTCTGCTGATCACCAGCCGCACGGCGGGCGATGGCGCGCATAGCATAGCAGTGTCGGGCGGGCGCGTCAGCGACGTGCGCCCTGCCGCGCTGACCGGCGGCACCGTGGTCGAATTGCGCGACATGTTCTATGCCACCCCCGCCCGCCTGAAATTCCTGCGCACCGACAGGGCAGAGGCGCAGGCGGTCACAGATGTCGTCAAGCGGCTGGCGATGGCGGAACCCTTTGTCACATTTATCCTGCGCGATGCGTCGGATGGCGATAGCCGTGTGGTGTTCCGCGCCGATGCGCAGACAGGTGATCTGTTCGATGCGCTGCACGGGCGGCTGCAAACCGTGCTGGGGCGCGATTTTGCCGATAACGCGCTGCGCATTGATGCAGAACGCGACGGGTTTCACCTGACCGGCTATGCCGCCTTGCCCACCTATTCGCGCGGGGCGGCAGTGGCGCAATTCCTGTGCGTCAACGGACGGCCCGTGCGCGACAAGATGCTGCTGGGGGCCTTGCGCGCCGCCTATATGGATGTGCTGTCGCGCGACCGGCATCCGGTGGCGGCACTGTTTGTCGATTGCGACCCCGTGCTGGTCGATGTGAACGTGCATCCTGCCAAATCCGAGGTCCGTTTCCGCGACCCCGCCATCGTGCGCGGGCTGATCGTGTCGGGCCTGCGGCACGCGCTGGCGGGGGCGGGCCACCGCGCGTCCAGCACCGTTGCTGATGCGACATTGGGCGCGATGCAACCGCAACACACCACACCCCGCGTCTACCAGATGGACCGCCCCAGTTTCAGCGCGCGGTCGCTGACCTTTCAGGCGCAGGCCCCCGGTTTTGCGGAAATGCCCTCCGCCCGCGTGGAACCGCCCGCCGATGATACCAGCGCCGACCTGCCCTTGGGGGCGGCGCGCGCGCAGGTGCATGAAAATTACATCATCGCGCAGACCGCCACAGGTATCGTGATCGTCGATGGCCATGCGGCGCATGAACGGCTGGTCTATGAAAAGCTGAAAAGCCAGATGGCCACCAACGGCGTCGCGGCGCAGGCCCTGCTGATCCCCGAAATCGTGGAATTGTCAGACCATGAAACCGCCGCCCTGCTGGATATTGCGGATGATCTGGCGCGCCTTGGCCTGACCATCGAACCCTTTGGCGGCAATGCCATCGCCGTGCGCGAAACGCCTGCTATTCTGGGCGAAATCAACGCCGCCGCCATGCTGCGCGATATTCTGGACGAACTGGCCGACCAAGGCGACAGCGCCTCTGTGCAGGCGCGGATCGAGGTGATCCTGAGCCGTGTTGCTTGTCACGGGTCGATCCGCACGGGGCGGCGGATGCAGGCCGCGGAAATGAATGCGCTGCTGCGCGAGATGGAAGCAACGCCGCATTCGGGCCAATGCAACCACGGACGGCCCACCTATGTGGAACTGAAACTGTCCGATATTGAAAGATTGTTTGGCCGCACATGATCCAGATCGGCGATACATCTTACCAATTCAGCGATCCTGCCGTGCTGGCCGTGCTTGGCGGGCTGGCCACATTGCTGCTGATCCTGATCCTGCTGATCACGACCTTGCGCCGCGCCGGTCAATCTGCCGAGGCGGTGAATTACGTCGCCCATCAGATGGGACGCATGTCGCAGGATATGATCGGGCTGGCCCAAGGGCAGAACCAGTTGGCGGGCAATATCCAGACCGTCAGCGATGCGCAGGCCAATGCCCAAGTCCGCGTGATTCAGACGATGGAGGCCCGATTGGCCGAAGTGCAGGCGCAGGTCGCCGAACGGCTGGCCGATAACGCGCTGAAATCGGCCCATTCACTGGCAGAGATGAACGAACGGCTGAAGGAAACACTGACCGGCAGTTCCGAGAAGACTACCAAAAGCCTGACCGAATTGCAGGAACGGCTGGCCACCATCGACCGCGCGCAGACCAATATCGAAAAGCTGTCGGGCGATGTTTTGTCCTTGCAGGATATCTTGTCGAACAAGCAACGGCGCGGGTTGTTCGGGGAAATCCAGCTGACCGATATCGTGTCAAAGGCGTTGCCCACCGACAGTTTCACCCTGCAAGCGACCCTGTCCAACGGCAAGCGCGCCGATTGTCTGGTGCATCTGCCCAACCCGCCCGGCCCTATCGTGATCGACGCGAAATTCCCGTTTGAATCCTACGAGGCCTTGGCGCGCGCGGATACGCAGGAATTGCAGAAAATCGCGCTGCGCGATCTGGGCAATGCGGTGCGCAAACATATCAAGGACATATCGGAACGGTACATCATCGAAGGCGAAACCGCCGATGGCGCGATCATGTTCCTGCCATCCGAAGCGGTCTATGCCGAACTGCACGCCCGCCTGCCCGAAGTCGTGCGCGCCGGTTTCGATGCCCGCGTCTGGATCGTGTCGCCCACGACCTGCATGGCCACGCTGAACACGATGCGCGCAATCCTGAAAGACGCGCGGATGCGCGAACAGGCGGGGGCCATCCGCAAGGAGTTATCGCTGTTGGGCGGCGATGTGGACAGGCTGGTCACCCGTGTTGGCAACCTTGACCGGCATTTCGGGCAAGCGGCCAAGGATCTGGAAGATATCAAGATTTCAGCGGAAAAGGCGGGCAAGCGCGCGAACCGGCTGGATAATTTCGACTTTGCCGAAATCGCCCCCGACGCAGCCCCTGTCCCGATCGCGGTTCAAGACCCGTAAGGTGGGTCAAGACCCACCCTACTGTCAAATCCCGATAAACCGCTGCGCAAGACGCGGCAACAGACCCTTGAACTGCAAGGGCGCGTCGGTTGCAGCCAGACAGATGCAATCCATGCCCTGTTCCGCAACGGGGGTGTGGTTCAGGTCTTCGTTTGCAACCTCGATATCGCCCGCGGCGAACCGGTCTGTCGCATCGACAAACGCGCCTTGCAGCACCAGCGTCAATTCCGTGCCACGATGCCCGTGATCGGGCACGGCCGTCCCCGCAGGAATGCGCAGCAACCGCACGCTGGCGCCGTCTTGGGTTTTCAGCACCATCTGGCTAACGCCGCCGCCGATCTTGCGCCATTTCACGCAGTCCAGATCACCATTGACGTAGCCCCGCAAAGGCGCGGGAAACACGCCGCCCGCAGGTTTTGCCAATGGCCGTTCGGGGCGCGGTGTATCCGTGATCCGCGCCATCGCAGCGGCCAGCGCATTCTCGGCCATATCCACGGGATCGGCGTCCAGCATCACCTCGCCACCGACCGCGTCAAATCCGGCCAGCGCCGCGCGGCAGGTGTCGCACATGGAAATATGGGTGGCGACCACCAGGTTGAACGCCTCTGGTAAATTGCCTGCGGCATAGCCCATCAGCAACGCATCGGTCAGGTGGTGTTTGATCTTTTTCATCTGCGTTTCATTTCATTGTATGGCGAAGACGTTCCAACGCCAGCCGTATCCGTGATTTGATCGTCCCCAGCGGAAGGCCGGTTTCGGCGGCGATCTCGCTATGGCTCAACTCGCCGAAATAGGCGCGTTCGATCAGTTTTCTTTGTTCCGCAGGCAAGGCGGCAAGCGCCTGACCCAATTGTTCCGTTTCCTGTTGCAGACCCATGGCATCGGCCTGTTCGGGCTCTGCCTCTGGTCCCCAAGGCAGATCCTCGGGCTCTGGCCGTTTTTGTTTGCGCAAAAGATCGATCCGCCGGTTCCGGGCGATGGTGTAGATCCATGTGGACACACTCGCCTTGGACGGGTCGAACAGATGGGCCTTGTTCCACAGGGTCACCATCACTTCTTGCGCGCATTCTTCGGCCAGATCCGGGCTGGCCCCCGACTTCATGAGAAACGATTTCACGCGCGGGGCAAAATAGGCGAACAATTCGGCAAAGGCCGCCTTGTCCCTGCCGTCACGCACGGCGGCGACCTGTGTCACCCATGCCATGCGTTTGGTCGTTGCCTCTGCCATCACCCGATTTGCCCCCGTGGTGCGAATGCTCGTCTTGCCTGTCCTTTTATAGACGGGCATCGCGGTGACTGCATCAGCTTTCGGTGGGGCGTGCATCTCGTTCAACATGTGTTTATTACGCCGCGATCAGGCGCTTGGATCAGCGGGTCACAAAGTATTTTGCGTGATCCACGGCAAACCGCGCTACGTAGTGACCAGACAAGAAACGACCGGGGCGACGGAGACAGTATGCTGGTAGAGACAGGGACGGCCGCGCCCATCAAGATTGCGGTGATCGGTGCGGGCATTTCGGGGATGAGTGCGGCGCAGGCCTTGGCCAAGGATCACCGGGTCGTGTTGTTCGAGGCTGAAAACCGGCTGGGTGGCCATGCCCGCACGCGGATGGCAGGCCCGAACCGCGACCAGCAGGTCGATACCGGATTCATCGTGTTCAACTATGCCAATTATCCGCGATTGACGGCGCTGTTCGATCAGCTGGATGTGCCTGTCGTCAAAAGCAACATGAGCTTTGGTGCGTCATTCGGCGGGGGCAGGCTGGAATATGGCCTTGCCAGTCTGGATGCGCTGTTCGCCCAGCGCAGGAATGCCGCCAACCCCCGTTTCCTGCGCATGGTCCGCGATATTTTGCATTTCAACAAACACGGGCTGGCCGCCAGTCAGGATCCAACCCTGACCATCGGCGGGCTGCTGAAAAAACTGCGCCTGTCGGATTATTTCCGCGACCATTACCTGTTGCCGTTTTCTGGCGCGATCTGGTCCACGCCCAAGGAAAAGATCCTTGATTTCCCCGCCCATGCGATGATGACCTTTTTCGACAATCATGCCCTGTTGGGCGCGACGGGCCAGCATCAATGGTACACCGTCGATGGCGGCTCGCAGGCCTATGTCACCCGCCTTGCCGCCGATCTGGCGCGCCGCGATGTCGATCTGCGGTTGGGCGCGCCTGTCGATGCGGTCCGCCGCCTGCCCGGCTGGGTCGAGGTCAAGGCCAAGGGCTGCGATTGGGAACGCTTTGACGAGGTCGTTTTTGCCAGCCATTCCGACCAGAGCCTTGCCATGCTGTCGGATGCCTCGCCCGTCGAACGCGAGACGCTGGGCGCAGTGCGCTATCAGCCCAACAGCATCGTGCTGCATTCGGACACATCCATCATGCCAAGACGCAGGCAGGTCTGGTCGTCGTGGATCTATACCGAGGCGACAGGCCAGCAGGGCGGCGAAATCGACCTGACCTATTGGATGAACTCGCTCCAGCCGTGGCTGAAGGCCGATGAGATGATGGTCACCCTGAACAGCCGCCGCCCGATCCGCGAGGAATTAATCTGGGACGAGGTGACTTTGCACCATCCCGTCTATGATCTGGCCGCCTTGGCCGCCCAGAAAACCGCCGCCGCGATGAATGGCACCAATCGCACATGGTTCTGTGGTGCATGGATGAAGAACGGTTTTCACGAGGATGGGTTGTCCAGCGCGCTGGATGTGGTCGAAAGGCTGAATGCGCCCGACCGCATGGCGATGGCGGCAGAGTGACCCCGCGGGTCGACCATATCGCGGGGGAAACCTATCACGGGCGGCGGGGCGCGACCAAAAACGCATTCCGCTATTCCATCGACTATGTGCTGCTAGATGCCGAAACTGCACCCGATGCGCCCGCGCTGTTTGCGCGCAACGCGGGCAACCTGATGTCACTGCATGACGCCGACCATGGCGGGCCACCCAAACAAGGGCGCGGTGCGGCATGGGTCCGCGATGTGCTGGCCGCCCGTGACGTGCCACAACCGGGCCGGATCATGCTGCTGGCGCAGCCGCGCGTGCTGGGCCATGTGTTCAATCCGGTGTCGTTCTGGCTGTGCTATGACGGTGATGCCCTGACCACGATCATTGCCGAGGTCAGCAATACATTCGGCGACCGCCATTCCTATCTGTGCCGCCATGATGACGGGCGCGCGATTACCAAGGCCGAAACCTTGGCCGCGCAAAAGGTGATGCATGTTTCCCCTTTTCAGCCTGTAGAAGGTGGTTATGTGTTCCGTTTTGATATCCAGCCTGACAGTATCGGTGTCTGGATCGATTATACCCGCGGCAATGGCGGGCTGATCGCCACGCTGACGGGGGCGCGCCGTCCTATCAGCAATGGCAGCATCCTGCGCGCGGTGCTGCGCCGTCCGTTCGGGTCGCGCCGTGTGCTGACGTTGATCCATTGGCAGGCGGTCAAGCTATGGTGGAAAGGGGCGACGTTCCGGTCGCAACCCGCCCCGCCGCGTGACGAGGTCAGCCGGTGAAAGCCCTGACCGACAGGCTGCCTGCCTTCAGCCTGTTCGCCGCCGTGCTGTCGGGGGCTGGTCTGCCGATCTATATCTATGCGCCGAAATATTATGCCGACACCTATGGTGTCAGCCTGACCGCGCTTGGTGCTGTTCTGTTCGGGCTGCGCCTGTTCGACGTGGTGCAGGACCCCGTGCTGGGCTGGATCAGCGAACGGCTGACACGGTTCAAGAAACTGGCAATCACGCTGACCGCCGTTGTGCTGGCGCTGGCAATGATCGGGCTGTTCGCCGTGGCCCCGCCGATTGCGCCGATCTGGTGGTTCGGCCTGACGATCACGGGGCTGTTCACCGCGTTCAGTTTCCTGACCATCAATTTCTACGCCCAAGGGATCAGCAAAGCCGGCAACGCGGACGGCGGCCATGTCCGGCTGGCTGCATGGCGCGAAAGCGGGGCCTTGCTTGGGGTCTGCATCGCCGCTGTTATCCCCACGGTGCTGATCGGTGTGGTGGCCGACCCTTTTGCGGTTTTCGCAATCGGCTTTGCCGTTGTCACGCTGGTCGCCGCCTATTTCATGTGGCCCGAATGGAAAGGGCGCGCAGCACAAGAACCGTCGCAGATCCGCGACATCCTCGCTGACCCGATCGCGCGGCGGTTGCTGGTGCTTGCGTTGGTCAATGCCACGCCGCTGGCGGTGTCATCGACCCTGTTCCTGTTCTACGTCGAAAGCAGGCTGGGCGCGCCCGGTTGGGAAGGAGCGCTCTTGGTGCTGTTCTTTCTGGCGGCGGCGCTGTCGTCGCCTGCGTGGTCCGCATTGGCGCGGCGGTTCGGGGAAAAGCGGGTTTTGCTGGCGGCCATGACGCTCGCCATTGCGTCGTTCGGCTATACGCTGACTTTATCCATGGGCGATGTGATCCCGTTTGCGATCATCTGCGTATTAAGTGGAGCAACGATCGGGGCCGACCTGACCTTGATGCCCGCGATGTTCGCCAAACGCATGGCCGCGATTTCGCCGACCGGCGGGCAGGGGTTCGGGCTTTGGTCCTTGGTCAACAAGTTCACGCTGGCCTTTGCGGCAGTTGTCTTGCTGCCGTTGCTGGAACGATCCGGTTTCACCGCCGGTGCCACCGATTTGCCGGACACGGCATTGACGACCCTGACGGTGCTTTACGCATTGGTGCCGTCGCTATTGAAATTGTTGGCCATCGGTCTGCTGATCGCCACGAAGCTTGAGGAATGACCGATGTCGTTTGTGATTTACAGCGTTTTGGGCGCGGCCCTGATGGCAGGGGCCGTCTATGCCAAGACCCGCTATGCGTCATTCCTTGCGCAAAAGCCTGACGATTACGTCGCAGGCCCGATGTTCGACATCCGCGAACGGTTCAACGGCCCCATTGTCTGCGAAGGCGTGATCTTTGGCCCCACCGGCAAGGTATCGTCGCGGTTCGTGGCGGATTTCCACGCGACATGGAACGGCAATGTCGGCACCATGGTCGAGAAATTCCACTATGACAGCGGGTTGCAGCAGGATCGCTGCTGGACCCTGACCCTGTCGAATGACGGCACGATCAAGGCCGAAGCCCCCGATGTCGTGGGTGCCGGCACCGGAAAGCAGCAAGGTTCCGCCGTTGTGCTGAATTACCGCATAAAACTGGCGGATGAGGCTGGTGGCCACGCGCTTGATGTTACAGACTGGATGTATCTGACATCGAACGGGTCGATCATGAACCGCAGCCAGTTCCGCAAGTTCGGGATCAAGGTGGCAGAGCTTGTCGCCACAATGCGACCGCGGGATCAGGCCTACGCAGGGGAATGACGTGACCGAATGGCAAGGAAAACGGTATTGGATTGTCGGCGCCAGCGAAGGCTTGGGGCGTGAAGTCGCCTTTTGCCTCAGCCGTGCAGGGGCAGAGCTGGTCCTGTCCGCCCGGACCGAGGACCGCCTGAAAGATCTGGTCGAGGATTTGCCGGGCAAGGCCACTTATGTCACCGTCGATGTCGCTGACCGCGCATCGGTCGCGGCTGCCGCCGCCGAGGTTGGGCAGATCGACGGTGTGGTTTATCTGGCGGGTGTCTATTGGCCGATGAAGGCGCAGGACTGGGACAACGAAAAAGCTGATATGATGGGCGAGGTCAATTTCCTTGGCGCGTCGCGTGTCGTCGGATCGGTGATCAAGGATATGGTCGCGCGTGATGCGGGCCAGATCGTGCTGGTGGGGTCGCTGTCGGGGTTTCGCGGCCTGCCCGGTGCCATCGGCTATTGTTCATCCAAGGCGGGGATGATGGCGCTGGCGGAATCGATGCAGGCCGATCTGCGCAATACCGGCGTGCATGTGCAGCTGATCAACCCCGGTTTCATCAAGACGCGCCTGACCGAGAAAAACGATTTCAACATGCCGTTCATCATGTCGCCGCAGGATGCCGCGAAAGAGGTGTTCGAACATATGAACACCGATGCTTTCAAGAAAAGCTTTCCCTTGGTGTTTTCTTGGGTATTCCGCGGGTCGCAGTTTCTGCCTGACTGGCTCTATTACCGGCTGTTCGGCGCGAAATAGCCCGTCAATCTGTTGCGCCAGATCAAGGTGCCGCGTGCTATCATCACGCAAGGTCGCACCACAGGAGGGCCGCAGATGTTACCCATTTCAGCAGACAAGGTGGCAGAGGTCATCATCCTTGCGCGTGAACTTGACCGCGCGGAAAATGAATTCGACGGGTTCGTTGACCGTTTGAACGAAGATGAACAGGCGGGGCTGGTCGCCCTGTTCTGGATCGGGCGCGGCACGTTCGACCCCGAAGATCTGGCAGAGGCGATCCGCACCGCGATGGCAGAGGCCACCACACCAACCGCCCGTTACCTCAAAGGATCGCCGCATCTGGCCGACCATCTGGCAAGCGGGCTGGAAGCTTTGGGCATCGACAGCAGCGCGGTCGAGGACGAGCTTTACCGCCCCGTCTGATCCATCGCGCGGTCGAACCACGCCTGCGCGCCGGCCCAGACGCCACTGTCCATCCGGTCCAGCGTTGCCAGATGCGGCAGCAGTTGTGCGGCGAAATCTTCGCTGCTTTCCGCGGGCATCATGCTGGGCAGGTTGTCGATGGCGGTCACGTCCAGCACCGGCGCATCATGCACCCGCAGCGCAGGCGCATCCCATGTCGTCGTGCGGTCATAGACCTTGATCGGGGAAAAGTCGCTGTCGGGATCGCAGGCGATATCGCCGATCACCGTCAGGCGGCGCGCGGCGCGATTGGCGCTGGCGGGCACAAAGACCGGCGTGCCGGGGCGCGCAAGGATGCAGTTCAGAAAGATGTCATGCGCCAATACTTGCGGGAATGGCCCGCCATGCGCGGTTTCCGCCATGTCCCATTTCGTGACCGGCACACCCATGGCGCTGCACAGGTCCGCAGCCCCCGCGCCCACACGGCCCAGCGCCCCGATGATCAATGCCGTTGGCCGCGCGGTGCCTAACGCAACCAGACCTGCCTGCAAATCCCCCAGCAGATGCGCCGCAGACGGATAGGCGCGCACCGGCCCCGCCACCTGCCCGCGTTGCTGCGCCATCCAGCACAGCAGCGCCACCGCCGCCCCCGCATAACCCGCCCAATAGCCGAAGGCCGCAACGCGCCGCCCGTCATCATCCATCAGATACTCCAGATCAAGCAGCCTGCCACCACCAGCGCGGAACCTGTCCAGCAGCACCTGCCCCGCCGGTTGCCCTTTGTAGGCATGGCCGAACATGATGTGGCGATGCCGCAGCGGCGTGCCGTCATCGGGCAATTCCTTGAGGCCGAAGATCACCGCATCGGCAGGCGCATCCGGCCAGCTGAATTCCGGTGCAATGGCACAGCCTGCGGCGGCATAATCGGCGATGGGGATAATGCGCTGGCGGCTTTCTTCGACTGTCACGCGAAAACCGGCGGCGATCAGGCGCGCGGCCCCTTGTGGCGTCAGGCCGGTACGTTCTTCATGCGGGCGGCTTTCGGACCGGACCCAAAGGTGGATGGACATCTATGGGGCCTTTCAGAAATGGGTCAGCGCATGGGCGCGGTCCGCCGTATCCAGATGCGGCACAGCGTTGAAACTGGCCAAAATCGGCCCCTGCGGGATCACATGGATCCGGTGGACCGAGGAATTCAGGATCGGCAGCAGGATATGCGCCATCCGCGTCGGATCAAGGTCCAGCAGGTGGCGGATGATCATCCCGATCACGCCGCCCGATGTCACGCACAGCACGCGGACACCGGGTTGCGCGGCCTCTTGCAACACTCCAGTGACGCGGGATTCAAAAGAAGCGAAGGTTTCCACGCCCATAATCTCGGCCCGGTGCCAGGCCTGCATGACCTGCGGCACATGGGTGGCAAAGTCGTCAGGCCCCGGAAACGGTACGCCATGCACATCCTGCAAGGCGCGGCCAAGGTTGAAATAATCCATCTCGTTCAGGCGGGGGTCGATGATCGCATCACTGTAACCCAGCCCCGCCGCCGTTTCGCGGTGCCGGCGCAGGCTGCCGCTGATCACCTTGTCAAAGACACCTTCGCGGTCGCGCATGTAATCACCCAGCCATGCGGCCTGCTGATGACCAAGGTCCGACAGGCGGTCATAGCCTTCTTCGTCGCGCGCGCTGGAATTGGCCTGACCGTGCCGGACCAGAATGATTTCGCCCATTTGGATGCTCCTTCCGGCACAGGGTTAAGCGGTGCAACCGCCGTTGACAACGCAGTCATCGGCGACAGCAGCGCAATATCATCGGATTTTGTCACGCCCGCGTGCGCCGTCAGCGATAATCGCAGATCAAGGCGCTGAAGGGCTTGCACATCGGCAGCACCGGTATCGCGCCTCTTGGTCTATGCGTGCAAGGGCGGCCTTTTGCATTTTCATGCCTGCACGGGTTGTTCCCCGATTCCGGTTGTGGGATTGTGGTCGGCAATCAAGAAAATCCAGATACAGGTCCCCCCTATGCCCGCTGCCACGCTTTTGCGCGATGTCTTTGGCTTTGACGCCTTCCGGCCCGGCCAGCAGGAAATCGTCGAGGCTGTCGCCGCGGGGCGCAATACGCTGGCGATCATGCCCACGGGGGGCGGCAAATCGCTCTGCTTCCAGTTGCCCGCGCTGATGCGGTCCGGCGTGACAGTGGTGATTTCCCCGCTGATCGCCCTGATGCGTGATCAGGTGCGCGGGTTGCAGCAGGCGGGCGTTGTCGCAGGTGCGCTGACATCGGGCAATACCGAGGAAGAAACCGAGGCGGTGTGGTCCGCACTGGAATCCGGCACGCTGAAACTTTTGTACATGGCGCCCGAACGTTTGTCCGCCGGTGGCACCGTGCAGATGCTGCAGCGCGCCGGTGTCAGTCTGATCGCCGTGGACGAGGCGCATTGCGTCAGCCAGTGGGGCCATGATTTCCGCCCCGATTACCTGCGCATCGGCGACTTGCGCGAAGCACTGGATGTGCCGCTGGCGGCCTTTACCGCCACGGCGGATGCCGAAACACAGGCCGAGATTGTCCAGAAATTGTTCGCGGGCCAGCAGCCTGCGACATTCCTGCACGGGTTCGACCGGCCCAATATCCACCTTGCCTTTGCCGCCAAAGACAGCCCGCGCGCGCAGATCCTGGCCTTTGCCGCCGCGCGCAAGGGACAATCCGGCATCGTGTATACCGGCACCCGCGCCAAGACCGAAACGCTGGCGCAGGCACTGCGCGAAACAGGGCATCTGGCCTGCCATTACCATGGCGGGATGGAGGCCGAGGACAGGCGCATCGTCGAACGCCGGTTTCAGCAAGAAGACGGGTTGATCGTCTGCGCCACCGTCGCCTTTGGCATGGGCATCGACAAACCCGATATCCGCTGGGTCGCCCATGCCGATCTGCCCAAATCGATTGAAAGCTATTATCAGGAAATCGGCCGCGCGGGCCGCGACGGCGCCCCTGCCGAAACCCTGACGCTCTTTGGCCCCGACGACATCCGCTATCGCCGCCAGCAGATCGACGAAGGGCTGGCGCCCGCCGACCGCCGCGCCGCCGATCATGGCCGCCTGAACGCGCTCTTGGGTCTGGCAGAGGCGCTGCATTGCCGCCGCCAGACGCTGTTGTCCTATTTCGGGGAAACCAGCGATTCTTGCGGCCATTGCGACCTGTGCGACAAACCGGCCGAGGTGTTCGACGCCACGACCCCCGTGCGCATGGCCCTGTCAGCCGCCCTGCGGACCGAGGAATATTTCGGCGCAGGCCATTTGATCGACATTCTGCTGGGCCAAGCCACCGACAAGATCAAGGCGCGCGGCCATGACAGCCTGCCGACCTATGGCGTGGGCCGCGATTACGACCGCCGCCAGTGGCAAGCAATTTTCCGGCAGATGATGGGCCATGACCTGCTGCGCCCCGACCGCGACCGGCACGGTGCCTTGCGCATGACCGATCACGCCCGCCCGATCCTGCGCGGCGAGGCGCAGATCATGCTGCGCCGCGACACGATCACCGCAGCCAAGGGCGCGGGGCCAAAGGTGCATACCCTGGTCAGCGAAGACGACGCGCCGCTTTTGTCCGCGCTGAAAGCGAAACGTCGGTTTCTGGCCGAACAGGCGGGTGTCCCCGCCTATATCATTTTCAACGACAAGACCCTGATCGACATGGCCGAAAAGCGCCCCGCGACGCTGGATGACATGGCCCATATCGGCGGGGTCGGCGCGAAAAAGCTGGAAAGCTATGGGCGCGCCTTTCTGGAGGTGATCGCGGGCGAGGCGGAAAACCTGCACCCCAGCCGCCGCAAGCTGGCAGGCCGCGACGAAGGGCTGATCTATGACCGCCTGTTGGCCGCACAAAGCGCGCTGATCCGTGGCCCGCATGGCGCGGACAAACCAATGACCTGTTCGGCATCCATGCTAGCCAAGGTCGCACAATTGCGGGGTGCCGATATCACCGGCCTGACCCGGCTGATCGGCGAGCGGCACGCCGAAAGATTCGGCGCTGCGTTTCTGGACGTGCTTTCAGCCGAGACCTAGCCAGGGGCGCTGCCCCTCCCCCGGACCAGGTCCGGGGTTCACCCCGGAGTATTTTTGGAAAAAAGAAGTCGCGGGAAGATCAGATAATCTCGTCCTCGTCGAACAACGGCGCTTCTTCGAGTTGCGCGGTCAGGTCGCCAAGGGCGGCCTCGGCCTGACCGGCGGATTTCACGGCGGCGACATGCAGCAGAGCGTCGCCTTCGTGGACGATGGGCATGACCGCGCGACCGACAATGATGCCGCCGTAGGGCGTGCGTACTTCGACCTCGCCACCGCCGAAGGGGTCGGAGATCGCGGCGACCAGATCATCTATTGCGATCACATCGCCTTCGGCCTTGAACATCCGCAACAGCCCGCCCGCAGGCGCGCGGACCCAGTGGCTGTCGGAACAGACCAAAGGCTGCGCCTTGGGGGCTGCGATCCCCGCCTTGGGCAAGAGCCCCACGTCTTTCAATACACGCAAGATGCCTGCCAGACCGGCACGCACCGACATTTCGTCGAAACGCATCCCCTCGCCTGCTTCGTAAAGCAGGATATTGACGCCGCGGCGTTTGGCCTCCAGCCGCAGGCTGCCATCACGCAGGGCAGAGGTCAGGATCACCGGCGCGCCGAAGACGCGGGCAAGACGCAGGGTTTCAGGATTGTTGCCCGACACCCGCACCTGCGGCAGGTTCGTGCGGTGGATCGCGGCGGAATGCAGGTCGATCCCGAGGCTGCAGCGTTCCACGATTTCCGTCATGAAGATATGCGCCAGCCGCGACCCCAGCGATCCATGGGGCGAGCCCGGAAAGCAGCGGTTCAGATCGCGCCGGTCGGGCAGATAGCGCGAATGGTTCAGGAACCCGAAAGTATTGACGATTGGCACCACGATCAGCGTGCCCGCCACGTTTTTCAGCGTACCGGTGCGCAACAGGCGGCGCACGATCTCGACCCCGATCACCTCGTCGCCGTGGATGCCTGCGCTGACGAAGACCGTCGGCCCGTCCTTGCGCCCGTGGATCACATGGGCGGACAGGGTGACGGGCGTATAGTCCGACAGCGTGCTGACCGGAATATTGACTGTTTTGCGCGTGCCTGCCGCGATCTGTTCGCCTGCGATAAGGTAGGCCGCGCGTTTGGTCATCCTTTGCCTTTGGTCTTGGTCGCGTTGGGTTTGGCGTTCTTTTCGATATATTCGATGATCTTGGTGGCGATATCCAGCCCTGTCGCCTTTTCCACGCCTTCCAGGCCGGGGGAGGAATTCACTTCCATCACCACCGGCCCGTGGTTGGACCGCAGCATATCCACACCGCAGACGTTCAGCCCCATCGCCTTGGCCGACCGGATCGCGGTGGACCGTTCCTCTGGCGACAGTTTGATGACCTGCGCGGACCCGCCACGGTGCAGGTTGGACCGGAACTCGCCTTCGGCACCGGTGCGTTTCATCGCGGCGACGACCTTGCCACCCACCACGATAGCGCGGATATCGGTGCCGCCTGCTTCTTTGATGAATTCCTGCAACAGGATGTTCACACCCGCGCCGCGAAACGCCTCGACCACGGATTTGGCGGACCGGTCGGTATCGGCCAGAACGACGCCGATGCCTTGGGTGCCTTCGAGCAGTTTGATCACGACCGGCGCGCCGCCCGCCAGTTTCAGCACCTCATCGGTCTGGCGCGGATCATGCGCAAAGGTTGTGACCGGCAGCCCGATCCCGTCACGCGCCAGCAGTTGCATGGACCGCAGCTTGTCGCGCGACCGGCCGATGCCCACGCTTTCGTTCACGGGGAACACGCCCTGCATTTCAAACTGGCGCAGCACGGCCATGCCGTAGAAGGTGACCGACGCCCCGATGCGGGGGATGACCGCATCATAACCTTCAAGCTTTTCGCCGTTGTAATAGACCTCGGGCCTGCGCGATGCGATATTCATGTAGCAGCGCAATGTGTTGATGATGTCGAGCTGGTGGCCCCGCGCCTCGGCCGCCTCTTTCAGGCGGCGGTGGGTATAAAGCTCTGCATTGCGGGCGAGCATGGCGATTTTCATTTTGCGGCGCTTTCAGGTTGCGGCAGGGGGCTGACGAGATAGGTATGTCGGGCGTGAACGGCGATGTTTTTATGACGCAGGGCCCGCCGCCCAAGGATCAGCGGGAATTGCATGCTGCCCCTGTCGGTCAGGGATATGTCGATCTTCCACTTGCGTCCGGCCAGAATCACCGGGGTGCGGATCACGATCCGCGTCTCCGGCGTGCCGCTGGTATTGGTGATATCGCGTTTTGTGAAGACGGCAAATTCACAGATGCGCGGCGCGGTGCCGGGAATGTCGGGGCTACGGAACCGGACCCATTTTTCGCCCTGCTTTTGAAAGGTCTCGATCTCTTCGGCATGCAGGGCCGTTGTCTTGGCGCCGGTGTCCACCTTGACCGCGAAATCGATCAGCCCAAGGTCGGGCAGGCTGATCCGTTCCTGCCAGCCGATGATCAGCAAAGGATGCGGTAAAGGGGCTGGGTGCATGGGATCGGTCCGGTTGTGGCGTCGCCCCGACATAGCGCGAACCGCCGCGCCTTGACCAGCGGGGTGCGCGCGCATAGCAAGCCGCAATCTGACAAAGGGCAAGATCATGGCGCGCAGACGCAAGGGACGCGATATTTCGGGCTGGCTGGTGGTGGACAAACCGGCGGGCATCACCTCGACCACGGTGGTCAACCGCGTGCGCTGGGCGTTTGATGCCAACAAGGCGGGGCATGCCGGCACGCTTGATCCCGAAGCGACAGGCGTTTTGGCTATCGCCTTGGGCGAGGCGACAAAGACCGTGCCCTATATCACCGATGCGCTGAAAGCCTATGAATTCATCATCCGGCTGGGGCAGGCCACCAATACCGACGACGCCGAGGGCGAAGTGATCGCTACCAGCGATACCCGCCCCGACGATGCCGCGATCAAATCGGCGCTGGCGGGGTTCATCGGCGATATCATGCAGGTGCCGCCGCAGTTTTCCGCCGTCAAGGTCGATGGCGAACGCGCCTATGCCAAGGCGCGGGCGGGCGAGGAAATGGACCTTGCCGCACGGCCGCTTTGGGTCGAGGAACTGCTGCTGGCCGACCGGCCTGACGCCGATCATGCCGTGCTGGAAATGACCTGCGGCAAGGGTGGCTATGTCCGGTCCATCGCCCGCGATCTGGGCGATGTGCTGGGCTGCAAGGCGCATGTGCGGTCCTTGCGCCGCATCTGGTCGGGGCCGTTTCAGGCCAGCGACGGGATCACGCTGGACCAGCTGGACGCCATCGCGCGCACGCCGGAACTGGACGCGCGGCTGTTGCCGCTGGAGGTGGGGCTGGCCGATCTGGTCGAGGTCCGTTGCCCTGCGGAAAGTGTGGCACGGCTGCGCAACGGCAATCCGGCACCGGTGATCGCCAGCGGCGTGGACTATGGCGAGGAAGTCTGGGCCAGCCATGACGGCAAGGCCATCGCCATCGGCAGCTATCGTGGCGGCGAATTGCACCCGACGCGGGTGTTTGTTGTGTAAGGTGGATTGAAATCCACCTTACCTGACGCCCGCATGATCCATCGCCAGCATATCACCGACCTGACCGCCTCTCACGCCGTCTATTCTGATTGCGAGGCTTACCGGTACGCGCTGACCCGCGCCTGGGACGCAAACGGCCCCCGTCTAACCTTTGTCATGCTGAACCCGTCGAAGGCGACGGAACTGCACAATGACCCTACGGTCGAACGCTGCGAACGCCGCGCCCGCGCTTTGGGGTTCGGGGCGTTTCGCGTGACCAATATCTTTGCCTGGCGCGACACCGATCCACAGGCGATGCGCCGTGCGGCTGACCCAATCGGCCCTGCCAATGATAACAGTTTGCTCGCGGCGGCAGATTGGGCCGATCAGATCATCGCCGCATGGGGGACGCATGGCGCGCATCTGGGGCGCGGCGCGCAGGTGGCGGAATTGTTGCGGCGAACCGGCAGGCCATTGCTGACGCTTGGCTTGACCAAGGACGGGCATCCGCGCCACCCTCTTTACGTCAGCTATGACCAGCACCCAAGGCGATGGAGCATCCGATGATCCAAGGTTTCAACGCGTCCCGTGTTGTTTGCGGCGATATCACCCTGTCGGTGCATCGCGCGGGCCAAGGCACACCGTTGATCCTGCTGCACGGCTATCCGCAGAACCACCATTGCTGGGAAAAGGTCGCCCCCGCCTTGGCTACGCAATTCGACGTCATTATCCCCGACCTGCGCGGCTATGGCGACAGCGATGCGCCCGCCGATGACGATGGCCACACCACCTATTCCAAACGCACGATGGCCGCCGATATCGCCGCATTGATGGATGCGCTGGGGATCGACCGTGCGCATCTGCTGGGCCATGACCGTGGCGGGCGGGTCGCCTATCGGTTCGCGCTGGACCATCCCGACCGGATCATCCGGCTGGGCATTATCGAGATCGTGCCCACGGGCGATTTCTGGGCCAACTGGTCGGCTGATCTGGCGATGAAAGCTTATCACTGGACCTATCTGGCACAGCCTGCCCCCCTGCCCGAACGGATGATCGGCGCGGACCCTGCGGGGTATGTCGATTGGACGCTGACCGCATGGACCATGGGCAAATCGCTGGCGGTGTTCAGCGATGCGGCCCTTGCCAGCTATCGCGCGCAGGCGGCGGACCCCGCGCATCTGCACGCGATGTGCGCCGATTATCGCGCTGGCGCGACATTCGACCGCGCGCTGGACGAGGCCGACAAGGCGGCAGGGCACAAGATTGCGGCACCCTTGCATTTTCTTTGGGCCAAGGGCGGGTTTCCGGCGCAGACCGGCGATCCGGCCGCGCTCTGGCGGCCGTGGGTACAGCAGATGACCGATGCGTCCTGTGTTTCGGGGCATTTCGCGATGGAGGAAAACCCGCAGGCGGTGATCGACAGTTTCCTGCCGTTCTTTGGCGTGGATTAACCACCGGGCCAGAATTCGGAACAAACCCGCAACACTTTGTGCTAGACACACGCGGTGGTCGAACTGGACCCGGTGGATGGCAGGTGGATCAATGGTTGTGATCATGGGACTTGTGGGGATTGCCTTGACGGCGATGCTGTTCGGCGACGACGATGTCGCTGACGACGATCCGTCACCGGCCACTGATGACCAGCCCGACATGATCAACAACCCCATTATTCGACTCGACGACATCATCGACGCCAGTGATCAAGCCGTGGTGGTTTTCGCCTGCGACACCGACGACCTGATCATCGGCGGTGCCGGAAACGATTATCTGCATGGCGGCGACGGCAATGACACCCTGTACGGCGGCGTGGGCGATGATGTGCTGCACGGCGGCCGGGGTGACGATATCCTTTCTGGCGGCGACGGGAATGACGACCTTTATGGCCATACCGGCGATGACGTGCTGCATGGTGGCGCAGGCAACGACCAGCTGAGTGGCGGCGACGGCGATGACCGGCTTGATGGCGGCGCGGGCGATGATGTGCTGATGGGCGGTCTGGGGGATGATCTGCTGGTTGGCGGATCAGGGTCCGATACGCTGTTCGGGGGGGCAGGCAACGACCGGCTGATCGACCGCGATGATCTGGACCGCGACTATCTGAACGGTGGCGCGGGCGATGATGACCTGTCCGGCGGGCCGGGCGATGTGCTATCCGGCGGGACCGGCACCGACACATTCAACCTGCGCCCCGGCATGCATGTCATGCTGACAGATTACGATCCTGCCGAAGATATCATCGAAATCGAACATACCGGCGAACCACCCATCCTGACGACCGAACAGGCCGAGGATGGCACATTGTTGCTGGCAGATGGCGAACTGATCGCCAAACTGACCAATTTCGCCGAACCCGATCTGACAAAGGTCACCTTCTTGCGCGTATAAAATGCTTTTCTTTTGCGCCAAATCCCCTTATGCGCAGCCATCCGCGCGGATTCTGTCCGGGCGGCGCCTCCACGGGCCTTGCTGGACGACATCCCGGCCTGCGCCATTCACCCCTTAGACAAGGAGACCCCGATGTCGATCACTGCCGAAAACAAGACACGGATCATGAAAGAATTCGCAACCAAAGAAGGCGACACCGGTTCGCCCGAAGTGCAAGTTGCGATCCTGTCCAGCCGCATCGCGACGCTGACGGAACACTTCAAGACCCACAAGAAAGACAACCACGGTCGCCGTGGCCTGCTGAAAATGGTCGCTTTGCGCCGCAAGCTTTTGGACTACACCAAGTCCAAGGACGAAGCCCGTTACCAGAGCCTGATCGAACGTCTGGGCCTGCGCCGGTAATCCGGATCAAACCAAGGTTATTCGAAAAACGCCCGCCATCCGGTGGGCGTTTTTTATTGGTCATGGCAAAATGACGACCGCCCCGTTGTGCGGTAAATCCCCCTGCCCCTCGCCCCTCTTTCCAAAGAGGCCAATATCCGCTAAGGCCCCCCTATCTTTGAGAAGCCCGGCGCCCGCATCCCAGCGCCGATACAAAGAAGATACAGGGATGAGGGGGAATACGCCCCCTACGCAAAATGGGCTGCGGCCCGACTAGGACATGATGATGTTTAACGAAGTGAAAAAATCAATGCAGTGGGGCGAAGAGACGCTTACACTCGAAACAGGCAAGGTTGCCCGTCAGGCTGACGGATCGGTCATTGCGACACTGGGCGAAACCAGTGTCATGGCCAACGTGACCTTTGCAAAGTCGCAAAAGCCGGGGCAGGACTTCTTTCCGCTGACCGTGCATTACCAGGAAAAATATTACGCCGCCGGCAAAGTGCCAGGTGGCTTTTTCAAGCGCGAAGCGCGTCCCACAGAAAAAGAGACGCTGACATCCCGCCTGATCGACCGCCCGATCCGCCCGCTGTTCGTCCCCGGCTTCAAGAACGAAGTTCTGGTGATGTGTACCGTGCTGAGCTTTGACGGCGTCAACGACCCCGACATGATCGCGATGATCGCGGCATCCGCTGCGCTGACGATTTCCGGCGCGCCCTTCATGGGCCCAATCGGTGCCTGCCGCGTGGGTTTCGTGGATGGTCAATACATCCTGAACCCCGAAATCGACGACATGCACAACCTGCGCACCAAGCCCGAACAGCGGCTTGATCTGGTTGTCGCCGGCACCAAAGACGCCGTGATGATGGTCGAATCCGAAGCCTATGAGCTGACCGAAGAAGAAATGCTGGGCGCCGTGACCTTTGCCCATGCACAGATCCAGCCGGTCATCGACCTGATCATCGATCTGGCCGAAGATTGCGCCAAAGAACCGTTCGATTTCCAGCCAGAGGATTATTCGGAGCTTTACGCTGCCGTCAAATCCGCAGGCGAAGACAAGATGCGCGCCGCCTATGCGATCACCGACAAGCAGGAACGCACGGGTGCCGTATCCGCCGCCAAGGCCGATATCATCGCAGCCCTGACCGAAGACCAGAGGGCCGATACCAACCTTGGCCCCGCGCTCAAGAAACTGGAATCCGCGGTGCTGCGCGGTGACGTGGTCAAGCATGGCCGCCGCATCGACGGCCGCGCGCTGGACCAGATCCGCCCGATCGTGTCGGAAACCGGTATTCTGCCCCGCACCCACGGGTCGGCCCTGTTCACCCGTGGCGAAACCCAAGGTCTGGTTGTGACCACGCTGGGCACCGGCGATGACGAACAGATGATCGACGCGCTGACCGGCATGTATAAATCCAACTTCATGCTGCACTATAACTTCCCCCCCTATTCGGTGGGCGAGGTTGGCCGCGTCTCTGGCCCCGGTCGTCGTGAAATCGGCCATGGCAAGCTGGCATGGCGCGCGTTGCAGGCGGTTCTGCCTGCGCCGACGGATTTCCCTTACACGATCCGCATCGTGTCAGAGATCACTGAATCCAACGGGTCATCCTCGATGGCGTCGGTTTGCGGTGGTTCGCTGTCCATGATGGACGCCGGTGTGCCGCTGAAGGCCGCTGTCGCTGGTGTGGCGATGGGTCTGGTGATGGAAGACGACGGGTCCTATGCCGTGCTGTCCGATATTCTGGGTGACGAAGACCACCTTGGCGATATGGATTTCAAGGTTGCGGGTACCGAAAACGGCATCACATCCTTGCAGATGGATATCAAGATCGCAGGCATCACGCCCGAGATCATGAAAAAAGCACTGGAACAGGCCAAGGCAGGTCGTCTGCATATCCTGGGTGAAATGTCCAAGGCGCTGACCGGCGCGCAGGAATTCAGCGTCCATGCCCCCAAGATCGAAACCATGCAGATCCCCGTCGACAAGATCCGTGAAGTCATCGGGTCCGGCGGCAAGGTCATCCGCGAGATCGTGGAAACGTCCGGTGCCAAGGTCGATATCAACGACGACGGCGTGATCAAGCTGGCATCCAACGATGCCGAGGCGATCAAGCGCGCCTATGACATGATCTATTCGATCGTGGCCGAACCCGAAGAAGGCAAGGTTTACAAAGGCACCGTGGTCAAACTGGTCGATTTCGGCGCTTTCGTGAACTTCTTTGGCAAGCGTGACGGTCTGGTCCATGTGTCCCAGATCGAGAACAAGCGCCTGAACCATCCGTCGGATGTGTTGAAAGAAGGTCAGGACGTCTGGGTCAAGCTGTTGGGCTTTGACGACCGCGGCAAGGTCCGTCTGGCGATGAAAATGGTCGATCAGGCCACCGGTCAGGAACTGGCCAAAGAAGAGGCCGCAGAAGAGTAACGTTTATACGTTCCTTTGATGATGCGATCACAACACCCGGCCAATTGGTCCGGTGTTGTTTTTTGCAGGACAGATCGTCATGGCGCGGCCTGACCGTACGCCCTGCTAAGTATTCCTTAGTCGTTTTGAGTCATATTGGTCGCTGACACGCCAAACTGCTCAATTCAAAGGGAATCAACGATGATCCTTCGCTACCTGATCGCCATTGCCGTCTGCGCCATGGCAACAACCGCCACCGCACAGGACAGGGGCGCCGTTTCGGCAGGCCTTGGCGTGACCAGTTTCGGCTATGCGCTGGAAGGGGCCTATCAGCTGCGCCCGACCCTTGGCCTGCGCGGCATGATCATGGGCGGGTTCAGTATCGACGACACATTCGATTATGAAGGGAACAGCGTTAACGGCACCGCCGATCTGGGCGGCACCGCTGTTGTCGCGGATTATTATCCGCTGGCGAATGCCTGGCGCATGTCCGGTGGCCTGTTCTTTTCCACCAGCGATGTCAGCGGTTCATTCACCGAAGGGGCGGTTACCTATGACGGCAAGCTGACATTCGAAAATGATGTCGCCCCGATGGTGACCACGGGGGTCCGTGTCGGGTTCGGGGCGGGATGGGGGATGTCGGGCGATATCGGCGTGATCGTGTCGTCGTTGCAGGTGTCGTCCAGCAACACCGACCCAAACGTGCAGACCGCGGTCAACGACACCAACGCCGATCTGGCCGATGTGCCGGTGTTTCCCTTTGCAGGTTTCGCCGTCAGCTATGCCTACTGATATTGCAGGCGCAAAGACCCCGGCGCTGCACCGGGGTCCATGATCACTTATAGCTTGGTCGTGCGCAGATAGGGGAACACTGTGGTAAAATCACCAAACTTGGCCTTTGCATCGTCATTGCTGACGCTGGCAGGGATGATGACATCATCGCCCACGTTCCAGTTGGCAGGCGTCGCCACACCGCGGCCAGTGGCCGTCTGCAAGCCATCCAATGCGCGCAGCACCTCGGCGAAGTTGCGCCCGACATTCATCGGATAGGTCATCGACAGTTTCAGCTTTTTGTCCGGCCCGATGATGAACACGGCGCGCACCGTGGCGCTGTCGGCGGGGGTCCGCCCATCGGGCAGATAGGCATCGGCGGGCAGCATATCAAACGCCTTGGCCACGGTCAGGTCTTCGTCCGCGATAATCGGGAAACCGGCCTTGGCACCGGCAAAAGTCTCGATGTCGGTCTTCCATTTCTTGTGGTCTTCGACGCCATCGACGCTGATGCCCATGACCTTGGTGCCGCGCTTGGCCCATTCATCGGCCAATTGCGCCACGGCGCCGAATTCGGTGGTGCAGACCGGCGTGAAATCCTTTGGGTGTGAAAACAGGATTGCCCAGCTGTCGCCGATCCAGTCGTGCAGCTTGATTGTGCCCTGATCGGTTTCGACCGTCAGGTCGGGGATAGTGTCGTTGATGCGCAGGCCCATTGGGATGCTCCTTCATTTTCTGTTTGCCGACCCTACATAGGAACGATCAGGCACTTGTGCCACAGCCGCTTGCGCCGGAACGGGGCAGATGCCACACCTTTGCCAACGTGCAGGAGAAAAATCATGATCGAGAAACGCAATTTCTATATCAACGGCGCATGGGTGGCCCCCGCCAAACCCCACGACCATGACGTGATCGACCCATCGACCGAAGAGGTCTGCGCCGTCATTTCGCTGGGCGATCACGCCGATACCAACGCCGCCGTCGCCGCCGCAAGCGCCGCCCTGCCTGCATGGTCGGCAACCGACCCCGCCAAGCGCGCGGATTATGTCAGGGCGATATTGGCCCAATACGAGGCCCGTGCCGAGGAAATGGCGCAGGCGATCAGCCTGGAAATGGGCGCGCCCATCGACATGTCCCGTGCCGATCAGGCCCCCTGCCTGCCGTGGCATCTGGAAAACTTTCTGACCGCGTTCGACCATATCGAATGGATCAAACCGCTGGGCCCGCATGCGCCCAACGACCGGATCGCGCTGGAACCGATCGGGGTTGTCGGGCTGATCACGCCGTGGAACTGGCCGATGAACCAGGTCACGCTCAAGGTGATCCCCGCGCTGTTGGCGGGCTGTACCATCGTGCTGAAACCATCCGAGGAATCGCCGCTGTCCTCGCTTTTGTTCGCGGAATTCGTGCATGACGCGGGCGTACCTGCGGGGGTGTTCAACCTTGTGAACGGTGACGGCATGGGTGTGGGCAGCCAATTGTCGCGGCACGAAGATGTGGCGATGATCAGCTTCACCGGATCGACCCGCGCGGGCAAGGCGATTTCGCTTGCCGCGGCCGAAACGCTGAAGCGGGTGACGCTGGAACTGGGCGGCAAGGGTGCGAACGTGATCTTTGCCGATGCCGATGACAAGGCGGTCAAGCGTGGTGTGATCCATTGCATGAACAATTCGGGTCAATCCTGCAACGCGCCGACACGGATGCTGGTGGAACGGTCGATCTATGACCAGACTGTCGAAACCGCCGCCGAGATCGCCAATAGCATCGCCGTTGGCCCTGCATCCGAACCTGGCCGCCATATCGGGCCTGTCGTCAACCGCCGCCAATGGGACCAGATCCAGACGATGATCCAGGTCGGCATCGACGAAGGCGCGCGTCTGGTCGCGGGTGGCCCCGGCCTGCCCGAAGGTATGAACCGCGGCTATTACGTCCGGCCCACCGTCTTTGCCGATGTGAACAACCAGATGCGCATCGCGCGCGAGGAAATCTTTGGCCCGGTCCTGTCGATTATCCCGTTTGATACCGAGGAAGAGGCGATCGCCATCGCCAATGATACCCCTTACGGCCTGACGAACTATGTCCAGTCGCAGGACGGCGCGCGCCGCAACCGCATGGCCCGCGCTCTCAAGGCCGGGATGATCGAGATGAATGGCAAATCACGCGGGGCCGGTGCGCCATTCGGCGGGATGAAGATGTCAGGCCGCGCCCGCGAAGGCGGCGTCTGGGGCATCGAGGAATTTCTGGAGGTCAAGGCGATCTCTGGCTGGGCCGCAGAGTAAGCTCATGTGCGCGGGCGCACCGATCTGGTGCGTCCGCTGCTATTTAGTGCGTCGTGAAATCCGCTATCTATCGCCCAACGGATAGGAGAGCGATCATGATCAAACAAATCAAAGGGCTGCATCACGTCACATCGCTGGCGAGTGGCGCGCGCGAAAACAACGCGTTTTTCACCAATGTTCTTGGCCTGCGCCGCGTCAAGCAGACGGTCAATTTCGACGCGCCCGATGTCTATCACCTTTATTACGGGGACGAGACCGGCAGCGCCGGCACCGTGATGACCTATTTCCCCTTTCCCAATGCCGGACGCGGACGTGCCGGCGCGGGTGAGGTCGGGCGCACCAGTTTCGCCATTCCCACCGGGACATCGCAGGCCTGGATGGACCGGCTGGCCACGTTTGAAACCGACGGGCTGGCGCAGGACACCCGCTTTGGCGAAGAACGCGTGCTGTTCAACGGCCCCGACGGCGACCTGTTTGCGCTGGTCGAACGCGACGACAACCGCACCCCATGGACAGGCAATGGCGTGGCCGAGGATATTGCGATCCGCGGGTTCCATTCGACCGACATGCGGCTGCGCGATGGTGATGCCAGCGCCGAATTGCTGCGCTTCATGGGCTATGAAAAACTGGACACGGAAAACAACGTCACCCGTTTCATCGTGCCGGGCGGCAATGACGCCAATGCCATCGACATCGAGGTAACCCCATCCGCACCCCGCGCCGCCCAAGGGGCAGGATCGGTCCACCACATCGCCTTTGCCGTGGATAACCGCGCGCGACAGCTCGAGGTGCGCGAGGCGCTGCTCGATACCAGCTATCAGGTCACGCCGGTGATCGACCGCGACTATTTCTATGCGATCTATTTCCGCACACCCGGCGGTGTGCTGTTCGAGGTGGCGACGAACGAACCGGGCTTTGCCCGCGACGAAGATACCGCGCATCTTGGTCAGGCGTTGAAACTGCCCAGCCAGCACGAACATCTGCGCGCGCAGCTGGAAAACCTGCTGGAACCGCTGGAAGGCTAACATGACCTATCACGCCAAACGCACCACGGGGACAACGGGCGCACCGTTGTTCCTGACCTTTCACGGCACCGGCGGAACAGAAGATCAGTTCCACGATTTCGCGGAACAGCTGATCCCCGGTGCGCATGTCACATCCCCGCGCGGGGATGTGTCCGAACACGGGGCCGCGCGGTATTTCAGGCGCACCGGCGAAGGCGTCTATGACATGGATGATCTGGCATTGCGCAGCCGCGCCATGGCGGATTTCATCACCACCGAAAAGGCCGCAACCAAACCGGCCCGCACCATCGGGCTGGGCTATTCCAACGGGGCCAACATCCTTGCCGCGGTGGCGATGCTGGATGCGGGGCTGGTCGATGACCTGATCCTGATGCATCCGCTGATCCCCTTTGCCCCCGCCCCGCAACCGGGGCTGCGCGGGCGGCGTGTGCTGATCACCGCGGGTCAGAACGACCCGATCTGCCCGCCCGATCTGACCCATGCACTAGCAGGGTATCTGATCGCGCAGGGGGCGGATGTGCAGGTGCATTGGCATGCAGGCGGCCACGGGATCGCGCAAAGCGAGGTGGCAGCCGTGCAGGATTTCTTGATAGCCTAGAACGGACAGGGGGCGGTGATCCGCATCCCCTGCCCGCCATCGGGATGGCGGAATTGCAACGTCTCGGAATGCAGCATCAGGCGCGGATGGTCGCGCGCGGGGCCTGTCGCATAGAACGGATCACCCAGAATCGGATGGCCCAGCGCCAGCATATGCACGCGCAACTGGTGGGACCGGCCGGTTTTCGGCATCAGCCGCACGCGGGTTTCATTGCCGCCCGCACGCACCACGCGCCAATCGGTCACGGCCGCGCGGCCGTTTTCATGGTCCACCATCTGCAAGGGGCGGTTTGGCCAATCCACGATCAGCGGCAGATCGACAGTGCCGGTCTTGTCCGCCATTTCACCCCAGACACGCGCGACATAGGTTTTCTTGGTCTGGCGGTTTTCGAATTGCAGGCCCAGATGGCGTTGGGCATGGGGGGTCATCGCAAAGATCATCACGCCGGATGTGTCGCGGTCCAAACGATGCACCAGCAAAGCGTCGGGAAAGACCCGCTGCACCCGCGCGATCAGGCAATCGGTCAGGTCTTCGCCCTTGCCGGGGACCGACAGCAGGCCGCTGGGTTTATCGACCAGCAGCACCTGATGATCGTGATGCAGAATCACCAGCGGGTCTTGGGGTGGGGCGTAGATGCTCACCACGCAACCCGTTCCCCAAAGATCGCGGCACCGATGCGCACATGGGTCGCGCCCAAGGCGATGGCGCTTTCGAAATCGCCGCTCATGCCCATCGACAGGCCGGACAATCCGTTGCGCGCGGCCATCTTGGCCAGCAGCGCGAAATGCAGGCTGGGTTCTTCGTCCACGGGCGGGATGCACATCAGGCCCGCGACGGGCAGGTCCAGCGCGCGCGCCTCGGTCACGAAAGCATCGACATCGGCGGGCAGCACGCCGGCCTTTTGCGGTTCCTCGCCGGTGTTGACCTGCACGAACAGGTCAGGACATGCGCCACGTTCCTGCGCCAGCCGCGCCAGCACCTGCGCCAGTTTTGGCCGGTCGAGCGTGTGGATCGCCTGCGCCAGTTCAACGGCCTGCCGCGCCTTGTTGGTCTGCAACGGGCCGATCAGATGCAGAGAAATCCCGTCATAAGAATCGCGGAACATGGGCCATTTGCCTGCCGCCTCTTGCACCTTGTTTTCGCCAAAGACCCGGTGGCCCTGATCCAGCACGGCGGCAACACGGGCGTTGGGTTGCACTTTGGACACAGCGATCAGCGTCACATCCTGCACGGGGCGACCGGCCTTGGCGCAAGCGGCGGCGATACGGTCCTGAATATCTGCCAGTGGCATGAAACGTCCTTCAAACAAGGGGGGTAAGGGTAGTGTGGCCCAGATAACGCCCTTTGACGGTGCTGTCATGGGTGCAAAAGATTGTGTGACCTTGATGCATCATTTGGCAGCAAGACTCTTGTAACACGCCACTTTATCTTGAGTGTGAAGAGGGTTGGGCGCAATTAAGTGGCAATGCTAGAATATCTGGCATTCTTGAGAATGCAAAACACGAGGGAATTATCCAATGAAAAGCATCCTTCTTACAACAACTGCCCTGGTAGCCTTTGCTGGCGCCGCAGTTGCTGATGGACACACTGCGATCACTTTTTCGGGTGAAGCAACTTTGGGCTACAACGACGACAACAAAGCAGCATCTGCTGCAATGTTTGGTGACCACGAAGGCTTCTACTCTGATCTCAACCTTGACGTTGCGCTGTCTGCAACATTGGACAACGGCATCACAGTTTCGGCTGCTGCTGACGTAGATGAGCTTGACGCGACAGACGGCGAAAGCGCTGGCGTGACACTGACAATCAGCGCACCAAACGCAGCACTGATCTATGGCGACACACAGTTTGCTGCAAAAAGCATGTGGTCCTCTGCTGGTGACATGGAAGCCGACAGCTTTTCAGACCAAGATGGCGAAAGCGTTATCAAGGGCACCGCGACCTTTGGCGACGTGAGCATGGCTGTGTCCGCAGTGGCACTCGATGCAGCTGGAAACTCAGGTAAAGATGACTCTGTAATGCAGCTGTCCTTCGGTGCAAAAGCAGCTGTTGGTTCAGTGACAGTTGGCGTTGCGTATCAGGATGAGCTGGTCGCTTCCGATGTCGATGGCGGCGCTTTGTCAACCACGAACGGTGACTTCTACAACGCTGCAACCATGGGTATTTATGCATCCACTGCAGTTGCAGGCGCCACTGTGAAAGTTGCGTATGCAAGCGAAGAGACCACTGGCACTGCCACCGACTACGACTCGACTGGTATCTCTGTGTCTTACCCAATGGGCGATCTGACACTTGCTGCTTACTTCGTATCTGAAGGCAACAGCACTACAACTGACCCAAAAGACAACTCGGGCGTTTCCGTTGCTTATTCGGCAAACGGCTTGGCTGTGACAGCAGCATACGCTGACGAGCAGGGCACAGAAGTGACCAAGCTGGAAGGTTCGTTTGATGTGGGTAGCGGCCTGACACTGTTGGCTGGCTACGTCGGCAAGGACAGCAAGACAGATGACACATATGTTGCAGCAACATATGACCTCGGCGGCGGCGCATCGATGCTGGTTGCTTATGCTGATGACACCAACAGCGACGAAGCAGCTGGTGACGACGACATCGGTGCACCTGGCTACCAGGTCGGCACAACTGTTGCCGTGTCGTTCAAGTTCTAATCAGAACTACACTTAGTCTAACAGAGAGCAGCACTTCGGTGCTGCTCTTTGCGTTTGAGGCCTGCACTAAGGCTGGAACTGCGCGGCACAATCAGCTGTGCTACTGTTCAACACTGCGACCCAACTGCAGAGCAAGCTTGGTGCGAGTGACGAATATACGTCGCTGTGACTGCAGCTGCAGTTTGGGTGGCAGGTTCTTGCGCAGCCACTGTTTATGCCGAAGTTCACGCTGCAGCTGCTTGGTGAGTGCAGCTTCGGTTGCTTTGCGCATCACAGCAGCTCTACTGCATTGGCAAGCTGAGCATCGTTAACGTCAATGTATTTTTGTGTGACAGCTATGCTGCTGTGCCCAGCCAATGCTGCCAACACACGTACGCCAATGCCTTTGTTCGCAAGTCGTGTGATGAAAGTTCTACGACCGCTGTGCGAACTTGCATCACTCAATCCACACTGCTTGTAAATATTGAGGAACAGCTGACACATAGTGTTGGCTGAGAAGTGACCGCCTTTTTGACTGGGAAACAGTGCTGCTGTGCAGAATGACTGCAGCACATTGCGATATGGTGCATACTGAACCAGCTGTGCTGTGAGTGCAGCGTTGATGAACACTGTGCGTGTGCGAGCACCTTTTGTTTGAGCTGCACTCAGCGTGAACTGTGTACGTGGTTTGCCTTCGGCATCATATACGTCCGCGATGCGCAGTGCTGCCAATTCCTTTGCACGTAGACCTGTGTATAAGCTGAACAACAGTATGGTGTGATCACGCACTGTATGCTTGCGTGTTTGACAGAAGCGCAGAGCTCGTTTGATCTGTGCGTCATTCAGTGTTGCTGCTTGTGCCATTGTGCCCTCAAATATCAGCTTCATATGTGCTTGAAGTTAAGGCCTGATATTGGGTTTGGGCTACCGAATAATGCAGGCACGGTCCAGCGTTGAAGATCAAAGACTTATGCAGTGATCTCATACAATATGTATTCTATGACATTAGTCACAGGTGGAGCTATGACTGAATCTGGTGTTTTGGCGGTTTGAAGGTTGGCGGCGTATCTGGTTGATTTGTTGTTGTGAGACAGCAGCCCAACCGAAGGAGATACACCACCATGGAAACGACTAACATTGTT
>Ga0222648_1000013_pt1 | contig 150342 bp, 140 predicted proteins | sample AntAcemetagen335_FD_181021 | JGI IMG/M metagenome (GOLD analysis project Ga0222648, IMG submission 181021) | Saline water microbial communities from Ace Lake, Antarctica - #335 | ecosystem: Environmental > Aquatic > Non-marine Saline and Alkaline > Saline | place: Antarctica: Ace Lake... | reverse complement strand
CTACGTCCCGCCCCAAGAAGCAGAGGAGGCATTCTATGAAAGCTTGAACCAAGATCAAAAAGCTGCATAATATTTGAACAAATCAGCCTCCAGTAAATGCGGGGCGATTCATGTATACCACCGCCGCTGTCGACGATCAGTGGACTAGGTAAGCCGAGGTTTTTGCAAAACGCATCTAAAGCTGCAGTCGCCTCCTCTTTGTCGAGGTAGCCCGTACCATCACGAGCCTTGACTTCGCTGCAATCGAGGTCGAGGAACAGCGCGTTAAACGACTGGGCATTCGCGGCAGTACGGCTTTGATTGGTCTTGAAGGATGCGCACCCGTGATACGCGTCAAATCCTTTGAAGGCGACCTTGGCGATTTCTCTGACCATCTCGTCGAAGTCAGGGTGGAACGATTGGCGCCTTTCCCCCGTTTGGTGATCTATCTTGAATACCACATAGACGCCGTCGTCTGGGATGATCTTGGCGAGAAAGTCGCGGTCGATGATGAGAGTGTCTTCGCCACCCGTGGGGGTATGGTTCATATCCATTTGTGCTACCTTTCACTAGGCAGCGCACCACAGACATGCTATTAGAACATTATGTGAACTGTTCTGCCGCGTGCCTTCGGGCGCGCGGTTTTTAGTTTTGATTTCCTGCAAGAAACTGGCGAACGTCTACGACGCGCCAACGTGCAGCGTAGGCTCCTAGCCTAATCGGCTTGGGCAATCTGCCCGCCTTTACATCACGCCAGATGCTAGTACGGCTACGCCGCGCCAAGAGGCAGATGTCTTTCGTGCCGATAAGGGCGCTTTCAGGTAGCCGATCAATATCGGCAATTTCGTCATAGGGCATTTTGACCTCCAGCTGTTGGGTTGCAGACAGACCCGTCCCGCTCTCAAACCATCAGGCTCAAGTTTTACAGAGCGTTCTGTCGCTGCTATGAGGTCAAATTGGGTCTATATTAATCGCTTTGCAACACCCTAAGATCGAGCGGAATACTCACTATACAATCTTTGCGTGTTCTGCGGGTGACAACTTGTTATATGTAACGATGATACACTTAAATCTTTTACTATCAGTAACTTAATATTTCGCTGAACAACCCAAAGGAGAAAGTCTACCTCTAAAGATTTTTTCTTGACGTTACGTAATCCGCCCATTTTTCCATCATAGATCGCCTCTGATCAAGCAGATCAGTACGATGGTAAGCCGCCTCTGATTGGTTTTTTATAACATGAGCCAACGCGCGTTCGGCCAAATCACGGGCATAACCTGCCTCAGACGCCCAATCCCGAAATGTCGATCGAAACCCATGCGCCGTCGCTACGCGACCTGCCACGTCACTAGGGATTTTATTCTTCCGCAGAAAGACAGTCAGTGCCATGTCCGTCAAAACACCGCCTCGTGGAGCGGGAAAAACAAGAGATCCTTTCACCCGGCGCGCCTGCCGTTCCAACAAAGTGACGGCAACATCAGAGAGAGGGACGCGGTGTAGCCTCCCCGTTTTCATGCGATCCGCCGGCACTGTCCAAACCTTCGCTTTCAGGTCGATCTGATCCCACTCCGCGTGTCGCGCCTCGCCAGACCTGACAGCAGTCAGGATGACGAATAGCAAAAGCGCTTTTGTCGTACTCCGAATGTCTGACAGGTTGTTTGTGTAAAACTCTGGCATCTGGCGCCATGGCAATGCCGGATAGTGCTGAACACGCTGCGATTTGGCAGGCTGCTTTGGTAAAAGCTTACTCACAACAGTAACAGGATTTCCTTGTGTCATGTCCTGAGAAAAGGCCCAGTCCATGACCTCGTGACATCGCTGTTTCACTCTTTGCGCTGTCTCAACTTTTTCGAGCCATATGGGGCGCAAAGCTTCAGCAAAATTGGCGACCTTCAAATCAATTAGCAAACGATCACCAAGCATTGGAAAGACATAGGTTTCCAGTGTTCTGATCCACTGCTGCTTATGCTTGGCGTTCTTGAAACCCGAAACAAGCTCGGCATAGCGCCGTCTAGCCGCCTCTTCGAAAGTCAGCATAACGGCCGCACCAGCAACCTCACTCTCAATGTGCAGGCGAACCCGCGCCTCAATCGGATCATCACCACTTGCCAGCAGTGATCTAGCGTCAGATGCCTTTGCGCGCGCGTCCGAAAGACCAACACTTGGATATGAGCCAAGCCCCATATCACGCCTCTTGCCCGTCTCAGGCGATACATACCGAAGTTTCCACTGTCCTTGCCCCTTTGCTCGCGCATGAGGGTGCAACCTCAAACCAGTTATCATGCCGTCTGACAATGGCTTATCACCGGGTTTGATTGCGCGTACTTTGCTGTCAGTAAGATTTACCATTATAGTCCACATTGCGGTCCACATTTACATGAACCAGTATACGCTTACTTGCTACACTTTGAAACAGCCGCTTTGTGTTTTTCCTTTGTATTATATATTATAAGGAGAATTTTCATTTCAGATCCGACACTTCACTCTATATATTATAGCGGACACCTCCTCCGCCACTGCCATGCATCGGCGAAATTGACTGTATGGATGCTCCTGTTGGTCCTTGGCGCAAGAAGGCCCGACGCGGACGCTGCTGGGGTCTGATCCCCCTTGCCATCGTCGATGACCGGCTGAAAACGCGCGGCACAACATTAAACGTTCGTGCGTTAATGTGCGGCGCTTTGCTGGCACAGGGTTGGATTGTGCAGGGTCAAATCTGCACAAGATTTAGCGCGGCTAATAGCCGTTTCGCTCGCGCGCTTTGTGTCATTGCACTGCTGCGTCGCTGCGGCGAGCGGTCTCGCAGCGGGCGCCACGACTTGCCTGGGTCATGACAATGATTGCATGAATACCAACCTACAAATTGGCGGCTCTCGGCATGCAGGTCATCACTTTCCGACGTGCAGCAGCCGCCTTTGCAGCACTTGCCAAAAGCGACTCTTCCCTCTACGAACTCAGCATGTTATAGTGCAGTTTTTGACGATAAGTTGTAACGATAGCGTATTAGACAGCAAGGTTATTTCTATAATTAGAAAACATTAAGGCATCTTTAATTAAAATGATCAAAAAATTGCAGCTCTCTAAACTGTTTTGGACTGCCTTGATAATAAATTATTTGTTTGCCATCGGCGTCGTGTATGCCTTTATGACTATTCCTGATAGCCTATTCGATGCAAATAATCCAGAACATGTGCTGGCAGCTTTCAAACTCACATATGTCAGAACTGCGATTGTGACACTTGTATTGATCGCATTTCCAATTGTCCTTTTCACATCACGAAAATATACGACCTTTTTGACAGTTGGATTAACTGCTTGGGTTGTTGCATTATATATTGATGATAACTTGGTTCTATACAGAATTATAGAATATCCTGATCGAGGATTGGTTGTATTCCTCCAGACATTTCGTCCGGTTACAATTGCTTGCTTGATCTGGATGAGCTTTGAACTCACTTTCAAAAATTACCGTAAATAATAGCTCCATGTCAGATAACAGATTAAATGAAAACGAGATCAGCGCCCTGCTGCATGCTTTTGAAAAGATGACTGAGGATAATGCTTCCTCTCTTCGGCAAAGCACCACGTTCAGGGCCCTACTTATAATTATCAATATATACTTCTTTACCTTTCTATTCATTTACTTTCTATCAGTTAATGATCTGATATATACACCGGGCCAAATATTGGACGATGAAGGGGTTCGCACGACGATAAACGGCCGCGCTCATATTGTGCTCTGGCTTCTGTTTGGCCTGAATATAAGTGCTTATTTCGGTATTGGATTCAGGACGGCGTGCCTGACGATGTTTATCTATGTGATCAATATGGTGGTTGACCATTTGGTTCTTTTTTCCGGAGAGTTAAGTTTTTCACAGCGCCCATATATCACAAGTTTTGTCGTTTCTATACCGGTCGCTCTGTGCGGGATCGCATGGATGGGGATAGTCTTCAAAAGCAGCGTTGATACTGAGGAGCTGTAGTTGCTGAATTGAAAACATGACTGGCCTATTAAGGGTCAGAAACGCCGGTCAACGCATCGCGGTTGCGGCGCGACACGACATTGTTCGACTGTCCTCGCCGCTATGTGCGGCTTCTCGACGGGCTTTCAGGGCCACGCCCTCGTGTTTCAGTTGATGGCGTCACCAGCCTTCATCCGTGCCGAAGGCCACAGCGTTGTTCATATGGGTATCTTCTTTCGCAGGGCCCATCGCCGCGTGAATTGCAAGATCCCCATGTCGATCACGCCACGCGCCTGCCGCTGATGAAAGCCGGGACAAGGGTGCAGCAATGCCAATTTTTACTGTTGTCGGATCCGTCCGCAGCCCCGATCAGCATCCGGCACCCGCCCATTCCATCACAAACAGGCTGGCACGATGCGTGCTTCGGTGGTGCATTCTGCAGCACTTGGCTATTGGCTGACAGAGTAACCAGCAAATGCGGAGAAACATACCATGACGGCGACGAACGAAGACAGCCCACGCGGCCTTGCTCTCGCTGTGACGGCCTATGTCATGTGGGGGTTCTTGCCGCTGTATATGAAAGCGCTGGCCCATGTGCCCCCGACCGAGGTGATTGCGCATCGCGTGATCTGGTCAGTGCCGATTGCGGCAGCGATCCTGCTTGCGATGGGGCGAACGGCCGATATCCGTGCGGCTGTCAGCAGCCCGCGCACGTTGGGCATGGCAGCTGTGACAGCAGCACTGATCTCGGTCAATTGGGGGATTTACGTCTGGGCGATCGGGTCGGGGCATGCGCTTGATGCCGCACTTGGCTATTACATCAACCCGCTTTTCAGCGTTGCACTTGGCGCGTTACTGCTTGGCGAAAGGCCGCGCGGGGCACAGCTTTTTGCGATCGCACTGGCGGCAGTTGCCGTCGTGGTGCTGACGGTCGCCGCGGGCAAGATCCCAATCGCGGCACTGGGGCTGACATTCAGCTGGGGCCTTTACGCCTATTTCAAGAAGAGCCTGCCTGTCGGCCCGGCACAGGGATTTTTCCTTGAGGTGCTGCTGTTGACGCCGCTGGCGCTTGCGATCATGGCCTGGACGTTTGTGAATGGTCAAAGCCATTTCGCCAGCGGATCAGCACCCGATACCTGGCTCTTGCTCAGTGCAGGGCTGGTGACGGCGCTTCCTTTGATCATCTATGCCACAGGGGCCAAACTGCTGCGCCTGTCGACCATCGGTATCCTGCAATATATTGCGCCGACGATGATTTTTCTGACTGCGGTTTTTATCTTTGACGAACCCTTTGGCACCGCGCGGATGATCGCCTTTCCAATGATCTGGACAGCACTTGTTATCTATACTGTTTCGCTCATCCGCCAGTCGCGTCGCAAACGCCACCCTGACATCATCTTACCTCATTCAGTCTAACGACGGGGTGACAGATTTCAGCGTGATACGACAAAGGGTTCCGCTGCACCTGCGTGTCGATAGCACCTGCATGAAGGTCGAAGGGCAAGGCGAGCGGAACGCCCGCAAGCATGGCGGCCGCAAACGGCGCGTCTGGCGCAAGGTCCACGTCCCCGGCATTTGGGCGCATGTTTTGGCCTTTATCCAATATGGACGAAACCTTTGGCCGTCATGTGCGGAACGGCTTTTGTCCTTTGACAAGCCTGACCTGCCGCCAACAAAGCGGGCCAGTCAAACGGAGATCTTGTTCTTGTGACGTCGCCGTCGGTCGTAACCGTCAGATCAGAACACCCGTCGTCCCGCACTATAGGTCTGTTGCACCATTGCGGTATCGTCCAGCAGGCTGAACACGACCAGATCGGCCCGCTGTCCGGGGGCCAGCCTGCCACGGTCCTGCAATCCGGCGGCCTGTGCGGGGGCGGTGGTGACCGTCGCCATTCCGCGCGCCAGATCGTCCCAGATCAGCCCCAGCCGCACCGCCGCCAACAGCAGCGATGCAGGCACATAATCGGATGACAGAATATCCAGCCGGTCCCGCGCCGCCAGATCGGCAGCCGCCACATTGCCCGAATGCGACCCGCCCCGGATCAGGTTGGGCGCGCCCATGATCGTGGCGATCCCATGCCCGTGGCACGCATCAGCCGCCGCCACGCTGGTGGGAAATTCCGCCAGCGTCACGCCATGGCCATGGCTGGTTGCGACCTGTGCTTGGGTCGTGTCGTCATGGCTGGCCAGGACCGCGCCAAGCCGGTTTGCCGCCGCGACCGTCGCCGCCTCATGCGCCGTGCCGTATTGCGCCTGCAACCCGTAAAGGAAATCGACATAGCCTGCGAATTCATCCGCGCTCAGGTTGTTCTTGCCGCGCACATAGGCCTCGAACTTGGTGATATCGGCAAACTGGCGTTGCCCCGGCGTGTGATCCATCATGGAAATGATGCCGATCCCGTCGCTGTCGCTGAATTCATCCAGCTCTGCGATCAGGGTTTCGGAACAGATTTCAGCCCGCAGATGCAGGTGGTGGCTGATCCGCAGATGGCCTGCCGCGCGCATCGCCAAAATCTCATCCGCCATCTGGCGCGCATATTTGCCATAGCGTTTGCCGCCGCCCGATGTGATCGACCCGACCCTGATCGCGTCATAGACGGTGGTGATCCCGCAGCCCGCCAATTCGCGGTCATGCGCCATGATCGCGGCACGATAGGGCCAGTCTACCTTTGGCCGTGGCGACAGGTGCCGTTCCAGATTGTCGGTATGCAATTCCACCAGACCGGGGGCCAGATAATCGCCCCCCAGATCAACCGCGCCCTTGGGCACGTCCGCCCCTTGGGCCAGATCTGCGATGACACCGTCCTTGATGGTCAGTGATCCGGTCACGACCTCGGTTTCCAATATCAGGCGGGCGTTGGCAAGAATGATGGGCTCTGTCATGTCGGTGTCACGATACTTTTGCTAAAGGATTGGCATGTTCGAAAGATTTGCAATTTTTTACACAGTGACCGGCCCGCTGGCCGATTTCGGCGCGGCTTGGCTGGGCTGGGACAATGCGGCAGGCCGCGTGGTGCCGCATCCCGATATCGCGGGGATCGACGTGGCGCAGGTCACGGCGACACCGCGCAAATACGGGCTGCATGCCACGATGAAAGCCCCGTTCCGCCTGTCCGCCGACAGCGGCCCTGCGGCGCTGCAACGGGCTGTGGCCGATTTCGCCACCCGTCATGCGGCGGTGGATATCGGGCTTCTGGCCTTGGGGCAGGATCACGGCTTTGTCGCCTTGCGCCCTGTCGCGCCGCCCGCGGCCCTGCACGATCTGGAACGCGCCATCGTGACCGAACTTGACGATCACCGCGCACCGCTGACCGAGGCCGACATCGCCCGCCGCCGAAAGGCCCCGCTGACGCGCAGGCAGGACCAGCAGATGCTGGACTGGGGCTATCCTTATATCTTTGACGATTTCCATCTGCACCTGACGCTGAGTGGTCAATTGCCCGATGCGCAGGCAGCCCAGATCGTGGCCGCCTTGCAGCCGCGGGTCGCGCCGCTGATTGCGGACCCTTGCATCATCGACGCTCTCACGCTGATGGGGCAGGATGGGGCGGGCCTGTTTCACCAGATCCACCGCTACACCTTGACCGGATAAAGCAGGCGCAGCACCGCCCCAAGGGTGGTGTCCAGATCGGCGCTGTTGTCGATGCTCACCGCCTCTATCCCCGCAGGCAAGGCATGATCCGCACGATCAAGCCTGCGCGCGATGTCATCCGCCGCCTCGCGCCCGCGCGCGGCAAGGCGGGCTGCCAGCACATCGCGCCGCGCGGTCAATTGGATCACCATGAACGGGTCGAACTGCGCCTTGGCCGCAGGCAAGGCCGCGCGCGACAGGTTCGCCAGCATATCCCGCCCCGCCGCCAGATCATCCAGCACCGTCGCGGGGATGGCGTAATGCAGGCCATGCGCAGGCCAATGCAGCGCGAAATCGCCCTGCGCCGCGCGGGCGTGAAACGCATCCGCGGTCACACCGTCAAAATCCTCGCCCCCTGCATCGCTGGGGCGCGTGATCACACGGCGCACCAAGCGAAGGCGCGGATCACGGGCGGCCAGCGCGGCCATTACCGAATCCTTGCCGACACCGGACGCCCCGACAATGGCGATGAACCGGCCTGTCATGCGGCAAGACCGGGGGTAAAGCCGGTCACATCCACCTGCCGGTCGCAAAGCGCCTCGCGCGCGGCATGGTCGTGGAAAATCCCGATGATCGCGGCGCCGCGCGCCTTGGCCTCTTGCACCATCGCCAGCACGGTGGCGCGGTTGGTGGGGTCAAGGCTGGCCGTGGGTTCATCCAGCAACAGCGCGGGATAGGCAAAGGCAAAGCCGCGCGCGATATTGACCCGCTGCTGTTCGCCACCCGAAAAGGTCGTGGGGCTAAGCCCCCACAGCCGTTCGGGGATATTCAGCCGTGCCAGCAGGGTGGCGGCCTGCGCGCGGGCCTCATCCGCCCCCGTGCCGGTCAGCAGCAAAGGTTCAGCCACCACGTCGATCGTCGGCACCCGTGGCACCACCCGCAAGAACTGGCTGACATAGCCCAGCGTGCGGCGGCGCAGCGCGATCACCTCGCGCGGGGCGGCGCTAGCGACATCGGTATCACCCACCATGATCCGGCCCGATGCTGTCAGGTAATTGCCATAGATCATCCGCATCAGCGTGGATTTCCCCGCCCCCGATGCGCCGACCAAGGCCACACATTCGCCCGCTGCGACATGCAGGCTGGCCCCCGCCATGACGGGAATGACGGTGCTGCCCTGATTATGCAGGGTAAAGCTTTTCGACACGTTTTCGACAGAGATCATCTTTACACCTGCAAGACAGAGGACACGAGGAGTTGGGTATAGCCGTGCTGCGGATCGTCCAGCACCTGATCGGTCAGGCCGGTTTCCACGACATGGCCATCCTTCATCACCATCAGCCGGTCGGCCAACAGCCGCACGACGGCCAGATCATGGGTGACGATAATCGCACTCAGCCCCATGTCGCGCACCAACCCGCGCAAAAGGTCCAGCAAACGCGCCTGCACCGACACGTCCAGCCCCCCTGTCGGTTCATCCATGAACACCAGACGCGGCCCCGTGACCAGATTGCGCGCGATCTGCAAACGTTGCTGCATCCCGCCGGAAAAGGCAGTGGGGCGGTCGTCGATCCTGTCTTGGGTAATCTCGACCCGGCCCAACCAATCAATCGCCTGTTCGCGGATATCGCCGTAATGGCGCGCATTCACGGCCATCAGGCGTTCACCCACATTGCCGCCCGCGCTGACATTCATGCGCAACCCGTCGCGGGCATGTTGATGCACAAAGGCCCAGTCGGTGCGCCCCAGCATCCGGCGTTCGGGTTCGGACATGGTGACGGTGTCGCGCAACCCGTCACTGCGGGTGGCGAAACGCACCGCGCCATGATCCGGCTTCAGATGGCCTGCCAGACAGTTCAGCAAGGTGGATTTACCCGACCCGCTTTCGCCGACGATGCCCATGACCTCGCCGGGGTAAAGATCAAAGGACACATCGGTGCAGCCGATGCGCGCGCCGTAATATTTGGCAAGGTTTTCGACCTGCAACAGGGGGGTCATGCGGCATCCTCCACGCGGGTGGCACAATAATCGGTGTCCGAGCAGATGAACATACGCCCGCCCGCGTCATCGGTGATCAATTCATCCAGATAGCTGCTGGTCGATCCGCAAAGCGCGCAGGCGTGGTCAGCCTTGGTCGGCTGGAACGGATAATCGTCGAAATCCAGACTGACGACCTTTGTATAGGGCGGCAGCGCATAGATGCGCTGTTCACGGCCCGCGCCGAACAGTTGGATCGCGGCCATGTCCAGTTTCGGATTATCGAATTTCGGGATCGGGGACGGGTCCATGACATAGCGCCCTTCGACCTTGACCGGATAGGCATAGGCGGTGGCGATATCGCCGTGCTGGCTGATATCCTCGTAAAGTTTCACATGCATCAGACCGTAATCTTCCAAAGCATGCATCTTGCGGGTTTCCACCTCGGAAGGTTCCAGAAAGCGCAGGGGTTCAGGGATCGGCACCTGATAGACGATGATCTGCCCCTCGCGCAGTGCCTGTTCGGGAATCCGGTGGCGGGTCTGGATCACGCTGGCCTCGCCCGTTTTCTCGGTCACGGCGACACCGGCGGTGCGCTGGAAAAACCGCCGAATCGACACCGCGTTGGTTGTATCATCGGCGCCTTGGTCAATGACTTTGAGCGTATCATCCGGCGTCAGCACGGCGGCTGACACCTGTACGCCGCCGGTGCCCCAGCCATAGGGCATCGGCATTTCGCGGCTGGCGAAAGGCACCTGATAGCCGGGGATGGCAAGTCCTTTCAGGATCGCGCGGCGGATCATCCGTTTGGTCTGTTCATCCAGATAGGCGAAATTATACTCTTTCATTCCGCAGCCTCCTGCATCTGCTGCGCATCGCGACGCAATTTGCGGATCAGTTCCAGTTCGGACTGGAAATCGACGTAATGCGGCAGCTTGATATGCTCCAGAAACCCTGTCGCCTGAATGTTGTCGCAATGGTACAGCACGAATTCCTCGTCCTGCGCCGGCGCGCCAAGGTTATCCTCGCCCAGTTCGGCCCAGCGCAGCGCCCGGTCCACCAACGCCATGGAAATCGCCTTGCGTTCGGTCATCCCGAACACCAGCCCGTAACCGCGGGTGAATTGCGGCGGCTGGGTTTTCGACCCTTGAAACTGGTTGACGGTTTCACATTCGGTCAGGGTGATTTCACCGATTTCGATACTGAACCCCAGTTCGGGGATGTCCATTTCCACCGCCACCGCGCCGATCCGCAATTCGGCGACAAAGGCATGGTTGCGCGCATAGCCGCGCTGCGTGGAATAGGCCATGCCAAGGGTGAACCCTTCATCCGCACGGGTCAGCGCCTGCAGGCGCAGCGCGCGGCTGGCGGGCAGTTCCAGCGGTTCGCGGGTCAGATCAGGGGGCGACGTATCGCCCGCAGGTTCCGGCTGGATCAGGTTTTCACGGTCCAGAAACCCCATGATATGCGGGGTCGGGCCGTGCAGCGGGGCGGCCTCGGCCACCTGCCCTGCCTCGCCATCAGCGGCGAGTTTGAAATCCAGCAAACGATGCGTGTAGTCAAAGGTCGGCCCCAGAACCTGCCCGCCCGGCGCGTCCTTGAAGGTCGCCGACACCCGCCGGTCACAGGCCATCGCCCCTGTATCGACAGGCAACGACCCACCGAAACGCGGCAGGGTGGTGCGATAGGCGCGGATCAGGAAAATCGCCTCGATCAGATCGCCGCGCGCCTGTTTGATCGCCAAAGCGGCAAGGTCGGGATCGTAAAGCGAGCCTTCGGCCATCACGCGGTTGACGGCCAGCGCCATCTGTTCGCGGATCTGCGCGACGCTCAGTTCCGGCACCGCCGGATCGCCGCGCCGTTCCTCGGCCAGCCAGGCATGGGCATTGTCGATGGCCCGTTCGCCACCCTTGACGGCAACATACATCAGCCAACCCTCGTGCTGCGCGGCAAGGCAGCCAGCCGGTCGCCGCAAGTGAAGATAAAATCAAGCCCGCGCGGAAAAAGTGCTGCATTGCGCTGGAACGGCGCGATGGCGGGCAAGGACAGCTGCGCCTGATCCTTGATCCCCGGTCCACGCAACACAGCACCCGAATTGGTCAGTTCCGGCAATTCAATGATCAAGGTGGCGGATCTATCGGGATATTCCGATGACCCCAGCGGGAAATCATCCAGCGGCAGGGCATCCCAAATGCCATAGGCGAAATGCGCCAGACCGGCGGTCACGAAAGGTGCTGCGCAGTGAAAGGTGATCCAGTCGCGCAGGGCGGCGGTGTCGTGCCCCGTGCCCAGAAACAGCGGCGTTTCGGGATCACACAAGGTCAGCAGCGCGACACCGGCGGCAACCGATACAGGCGCAGGCGGCAGTGCACCTGCCAGCGAGACAATCGTGCCGGGCTGCGCCATCGCCGTCATGATCGCGCGAAAGGCATGGGCGGCATCCACGGGCGGCGTGGCGAACCCGCCATCTAGCGTCTGGATTTGCATCAATCCTCTCCTCTGACCATGGTGAAAAAATCGACCTTGGTGGCGGCGGCCTTGGCCGCGCGGGTGGCACGGCGGGTAGAGGCGGCTGCGCGCAAAGGGGACAGTATGGCGCGGTCAACCTGCCCTGCGGCATCGGTCTGCATCAGCGCGTCGATCAGGGCCGCGTGCAGCGCATGGGTCCGGTCGCGCCCCTGCACATAGCCATGCCCGACCGTGCCATCCGCCAGCCGGACCGAGGCACGGGTCACCGACATTTCGCCCAGATTGAACGCAGCACCCACGGCCCCTGCCCGCCCGCGCACCATGACAGCGCCGATTTCGGGCGCGCGCAGCACATGATGCACGGGGGCCATGCCACCCGCCGCCCAAAGCTGTGCCAGCTCGCCCGCCGGTGCCTTGGCCAGCAGGCCAAGCCAGTCCTTGCGCGCCGTTTGAGAATCGATTGTCGCCTGCATCTAGACACCTGCCATGCTTTACTATACAACTAGACAAATCATAGCCGAACCGCCCTTCCCTGCCAATCCCTGCAAATGTGAAACTTCCATGACACGCACCCCGATCTGGCAAGCCATCGCCACCCGCCTGCGCGACGAGATCGCCGATGGCATCCACCGCCCCGGCGACAAACTCCCGACCGAGGCGGCGCTTGCCACGCGCTTTGGCGTGAACCGGCACACGGTGCGGCAGGCGCTGGCGGCACTGGCGGCCGAAGCGCTGGTGCGGCCACGGCGCGGGGCGGGCGTGTTCGTGACGGCGACCCCCACCGATTACCCCATCGGGGCGCGCGTGCGGTTTCACCAGAACCTGCGCGCCGCCGGTCGCAGCCCCGCAAAACAGGTGCTGGCGCTGGAAACCCGCGCGCCCAGCCCTGCGGAACGGGACGCGCTGGGGCTGACCGAAGGCCATGTCCATGTCTATGAAGGGCTGTCGCTGGCCGACGGGCAGGTGATCGCGCTGTTTCGCTCGGTGTTTCCGGCGGCGCGGTTTCCTGCACTTTTGACCCATTTGCAGACTGATCCGTCCGTCACCGCCGCCCTGCGCGCCTGCGGGATCAGCGATTACACCCGCGCCAGCACGCGCATCACCGCGAAACTGGCCAGTGCGACGCAGGCGCTGCATCTGGGGATCGACGAAGGCGCGCCAATCCTGCGCACCAGCAGCATCAACGTCGATGCAGACGGCACCCCCGTCGAGGCCGGGCTGACATGGTTCGCAGGCGACAAGGTCACGCTGACGTTATCGGATCAAGAGACGTCATAAGGCTGACATACTCCACCTATATCGACGTCAAAACATTTCAGATTGAGCAGTAAAATGGCACGCACGCACATGATGCGCCTGACCGGGGCGCAGGTTCTTTCCGACGGCGATTTTGCCCAAGACGATCTGTGGATCGACGGGGCGCAGATCGTGCAACCCGCCGGTGCCGCCGATCGGCAGATCGACCTGTCGGGGTATCTGGTCCTGCCCGGCATCATCGACCTGCATGGCGATGCGTTTGAACGGCATCTGGCGCCACGCCCCTCTGCCCCGTTTCCGGCCGCGATCGGCTTGCAATCGGTGGACCGCGATGCCGCGTCCAGCGGTGTGACCACCGCCTGGATGGCGCAAAGCTGGGGCTGGGAAGGCGGCGCGCGCGGCCCCGATTTCGCGGTGCAATTCATGCGCGATCTGGCGGCGTACAAGCCCCGCGCGCTGACCGACCTGCGCATCCAGCTGCGGTGCGAAACCTATACTGTCGATACCGCCGACCAGCTGATCGCCGCCGTACGCGACCACGGGATCGATTACGTCATCTTCAACGACCACCTTGGCGAAGCATTGGACATGATCAAGACCGACCCAGAGGCGCTGTCGGTCTGGGGCAAGCGCGGTGGCCGCGATCTGGCGGGGTTCATCCGTCTGTTGCAGGACACCAAGGCGCTGTCGGCCCGCGTGCCACGCTATCTGTGTACGCTGGCGGCGGCCTTTGACGAATTGGGTGTCAAATATGGCAGCCACGATGACCACGATGCCGCAACCCGCGACTATTACGGCATGATCGGGGCCAAGGTCTGCGAATTCCCGACCCGTCATGCGCCCGCCAACGTGGCCAGGGCCAACGGCGATCCAGTGCTGATGGGCGCGCCCAATGTCGTGCGTGGCGGGTCGCAATCGGGCAATATCGCCGCGACCGACCTGATCCGCGCGGGGCTGTGCGATGCGCTGGTGTCGGATTACCATTACCCGTCGCTGGCCAATGCGGCCTTTACGCTGGCCGATACCGATATCCTGCCCTTGGGCCGCGCATGGGAGATGATTTCGACCAATCCCGCGCGCATCATGGGGTTGGAAGATCGCGGCGTAATCGCCCCCGGCAAACGTGCTGATCTGGTGATCTGTAACGCCCAGACGCGCGCCATCGAAGGCACGCTGGCCGCTGGTCGCTGGTCTCATCTGTGCGGTGATTTGGCCGACCTGATCAGCGCCGCCCCCATGCGCATGGCCCATGCGGCGGAATAGCTATTCGTAACGGTCTAGGAAATCTTCGGCGCGCAGCTTGCGGAAATCATCCAAGGCTGCGCGCAACCGGTCATGCGGCCAATCCCACCATGCCAGCGCCAGCATCCGTTCCGCGACCGCATCGCTGAACCGCGCGCGCAAAGGCACCGCGGGAATGCCCGCGACGATCATGTAAGGGGCCACATCCTTGGTCACGATCGCGCCACCGGCGATCACAGCACCATGACCAATCGTCACCTCTGGCCGGACCTGCGCGCCATGCCCGATCCATGTATCATGCCCGATCATTGTGCGCCGTGTTTGCCTGTGTGCAAACCATGCGGCATCATCAGCCGCATCGTCAAAATAAGACGCGGACCGATAGTGAAAGTGATGCAGGCTGGCCTTTTCCATCGGGTGGTCGGTGGCGCCAATCCGCACAAAGGCGGCGATATTGGCGAATTTGCCCAGGGTGGTGTTGGCAATGTCGGCATAGCGGTCGCAATAGCTGTAATCGCCGATGGTGCTATGGGCGATGCGGCTGCCCTGCCCGATTTCGACGAAGGCGCCGAAGCTGGCATCCTCGATACTGCAATCCGCATGGATGAACGGCGCATCCGCTGTCAGCCTTGCCATTAATGTCCATCCCCGTCGCCCTTGATCAGCTTGCGCCGCAACCAGCCGGAAATCGTATCCATCACCATCACCATGATCACGATCAAGATGATGTAATAGGTCACCTTTTCCCAGTCGTTCTGGGTCTGCATCGCCTGTGTCAGGAACAACCCGATACCGCCGCCCGTGATCGCGCCGATGATCGTCGCACTGCGGGTGTTGGATTCAAAGTAATACAGGATCTGCGACAACAGGATCGGCGTGACCTGCGGGATCACCCCGAAACGATAGCGTTGCACCGGTTTTGCGCCGGTGGATTGCACGCCTTCGATTTGTTTTTCATCGACGTTTTCCAAGGCTTCGGAAAAGCTTTTGCCGAAACTGCCGGTATCGGTGACCAAAATCGCCAGCGCGCCGGTCAAAGGGCCGGGGCCAAAGGCGCGGCTCAGGATGATGGTCCAGATCAGACCATCCACCCCACGCACAAAGTCGAACACGCGCCGCACGGCAAAACGGACAGCCACAACAGGCGCAAAGTTCTTGGCAGCCAGAAAGGCCAGCGGCAAGGCGATGATCGCCGCCCCAAAGGTGCCCAGAAACGCCATCAGCACGGTTTCGCCCAAGGCCCACATCACATCCGTGTGCCGCCAGAGCGTGTTGCCCCAGAAATCCTGCCAGGCGCCCACGATATTGCTGCGGCCGTCATCCAGTTGCGGACCGGTCAGCAGATCGCCCAGTCCAACCCCGTGATAGGGGCTGGTCAGGGTGAAAAAGAACAGCTCCCAGCCATTGGAATAGCGGAACACCTCGGCCTTGGACCTTGTATAGGTCAGACGGCCGGCATCGGTGGTAATCGACACGCGCGTATCGGATGCATTGACCCAGTCAGGCGCGGGATCGGGCAGGTTGGTGACGACGACATCATTCACCAATTGCAGGGTGATCGTGTCGAAATCGGGGCTTTCAAAGGTGACCAGCGTATCATCGAGATAGCGCACAAAGTTCCCAGCCCCCAAGTCCACCACCATATTGGTGCCATCAACGCTGACCCATTCAGGATATTCCCCGGCAGGGTATGTGCCGGCGCGCGACCCTTCGATGGCAAAGGACAGTTCCGCATCGCGGTTGTCGCGGGCGACATGGGTTTTATAGCTATAGGCATCGGCCACCAGCGTGCGGGCATTGTCCATCCGCGCGCGATCGGCCAGACCGGCCACATCAAACGCGATGAAGACATAGACGAAATAGGCAAAGATCACAGCAGGGACGGCAAGTGCGATACGTTTCTTGCGGGTGAATATATCGGCAGTTTGCTGGCGCAGGTCGCCATTGGTGGACAGCATCGTCATGCCTGATACCCCTTGACCAGTTTGTTGCGGTAATAGCTGGAAATCTGGTCGAAAAACACGATTGTCAGGAACAGCAGTACGAAAATCGCGGCTGCCAGATCGAACCGGCCCATGCCGAATGTCATCGCATTGCGCAGTTCATACCCGATGCCGCCAGCGCCGACGAAGCCCAGAATGGCCGAGGCGCGAATGTTGATCTCGAACCGCATCAATGTGTAGCTGAGGTAGTTGGGTGCCACCTGCGGGATCACCCCCAGCATCATCCGCTGCGACCAGTTCGCCCCGACAGAGGCAAGCCCCTCGACAGGTTTCAGATCGGCGTTTTCGGCGACTTCGGAAAACAGCTTGCCCAATGCACCCGCGGTGTGGAACGCAATAGCGATCATCGCGGGGATCGGTCCACCACCAAGGATAAAGATCAGCACCAGCGCGATCACGATTTCGGGCAGCGCGCGCATGATATCCATGATCCGCCGGAACACCGGGATCAGGCGGGGCCATTTCGCAAGGCCGCGTGTGGACAACAGCGACAGCACCAGCCCCAGCAGGGCACCCACCAGCGTGGATACAGCCGCGATATTGATCGTCTCGATCAGCGCGGGGAAATAGGTGGCCAGATTGGCGGGCATCCGGTCGATCCGGTCCCAAGCTTCGCTGACGACACCGACAGGAAAATCAAAAATCTGCGGCAGACCTGCCCAGAACCCGCCCGCGCTGCGCGCGTCCACGGTCTGAAAGCCGGTCACCATCAAGACAACAAAGATCGCCAGAATGATCCCGCCATAAGCGCGTCTGCGGCGCGTCATCGCCATGTAATTGTCACGCATCGACTGCGTGCCCAAAGATGTGGATGCGGAAAGTTCTGCCATGTCCCTGCCTTGTCACAAAAAAGGCGGGCCCGGCTGATGCCGGACCCGCTTTTGACACGCTGTGTCTTAGTTCATCTGGCTGCGACGAACCGCGATGATGGACACATAGGCTTCGTGGCCGATTGGTGTGAAACCGGCGGTTTCGCCAGCAGCCACGCCATAGGCGCAGGCTTCGTCGACAGTGTGCAGATTGGCGGTCAGTTCGACCATCGTGGCTTTGACATCATCAGGCAGCGCGGTGCGCAGCACGATTGGGCCTTCTGGGATCGGCTTGGATTTCCAGATTTCGACCAGATCGTTCATGTCGACCAGGCCGGCATCGGATGCACGACGCAGCGCACCGGAATTGTAACCGTCTTCCCAGTCACCCAGACCATCGGCCCAGGTCACACCGCCAGCGATATCACCATTGGCGACAGCAACGATGGTCTGCTCGTGACCGCCGGTGAATACGACGTCAGAGAAATGCTCGCCGGGGTTCATCGAATAGCCCGCAGCAGGGATCTCGACCAGCGGGATCAGGTAGCCAGAGGTGGAGTTCGGATCACCGAAACCGAACACTTTGTCTTTCATTTCTTCCAGCGATGTGATGCCGCTGTCAGCGCGGGCAAAGCCGATGGAATGATAGGTGAAAGAACCGTCGAGGTTGGTTTTCACCAGCACAGGCTCGACTGCTTCTGGGTCTTCGACGTAAACGGCAGCATAGGAAGACGCGCCCAGCCATGCCATGTCCAGCGTGCCACCGATCAGGCCCTGAATGACGCCGTTGTAATCAGCGGCGGTGAACAGGCGTGTCGGGACGCCCAGTGCTTCTTCGGTATAGGCGCGGAAACATTCGTTGGACGCCAGACGGTCCTGTGCGTTTTCGCCGCCCAACAGGCCGATGCGGAATTCGGCGATTTCATGACCGCCCGCAAATGCGGATGTGGTCAGGGCAGTCGTCATCAATGCGGTCGCGATGATCTTTTTCATGTCAGTCTCTCTTGGTTGAATGCACCCCAGACGGGGCGCGGGGGAAAGGGTCAAAGGGCGGCGGCTTGTTCCATCATGGCGGACGCAGCAGCGCTTTGTTCGATCTGGGTCGAGGTCATGCTTTCGGAAAAGCTGTCATCGGCACCGTAAATGTCGCGGGCCACACCGGTGGTCAGCTGGTCGGGCGTGCCGTCGAACACGATGCGCCCGTCGCGCATCCCGATCACGCGGTCGCAATAGCGGCGCGCCGTATCGAGCGTGTGCAGGTTGGCGATGACCATGCGCCCGTCTTCTTCGTGGATGTCGCGCAGGGCCTGCATCACGACCTGCGCATTCATCGGGTCAAGCGACGCGATAGGCTCGTCCGCCAGAATGATGCGCGGGTCCTGCATCAGCGCGCGCGCAATCGCCACACGCTGTTGCTGGCCACCGGACAAAGCCTCGGCCCGTTTGGGGGCGTGGGCGGCCATGCCAAGACGGTCAAGGATGTCGATCGCCTTGTGAATATCGGGGGTTGGATACAGGTTGAACATCGTCGCCAGCGTGGACTGGCGGTTCAGCGTACCGTGCAGCACGTTGGACACGACATCCATGCGCGGCACGAGGTTGAACTGCTGGAAAATCATCGCGCATTGCGATTGCCAGCTGCGCTTGGCCGCGCCGCGCAGGGCGGTCACATCCAGCCCGTCAAAGGTGATCTGCCCCGATGTCGCATCCGACAGCCGGTTCAGGATACGCAACAGCGTTGATTTTCCCGCGCCGGACCGGCCGATGATGCCGATCATCATGGGCTTGTCCACGGTGAAACTGGCCGCGTTGACAGCCGTGTTCGCACCAAAAGTTTTTGTGACTTTATCAAATTTCAGCATGACCAACCCCTTGTGTCTGGGGGTCAGATAGCCCTGCTGGGATTCACATTTGTGTCGCTTTCACGAAGTTTATGTAACGGCGTATCCGCACGCCTTTTGCAAAGAACGTTGCCCTTGGCGCGGCTTTGCCCGATGCTGGGACCAGCAACCGCAGGTAAGCCCCCGATGAAACGTATCACGATGACCCTGGACGACGATCTTTTGGCGGCGGTCGATGCGCATATGGATGCCTCTGGTGCCACCAACCGGTCAGAGGCGATCCGCCATCTGGTCGCGCGCGCGCTGGCCCCACAGGCACCGTCCGATGCCGCCTGCTTTGGCATTGCCAGCTATACGGTCGAACCCGACATCCGCGATCTGGCCCGCAAGGTGCCGCAGGTCCGGCAGGACCATCACGACCAGTTCGCTGCCGCCCTGTCGGTACCGGTGGATCATGCCACCTCGCTCGAAGTGGCGGTGCTGAAAGGATCAGTGGCCGAGGTGGAAACCATCGCAAATGCGCTGTTTCTGGAACGCGGCGTGCGGCATGGCCGTCTGGCGCTGGTCCCCGTCGTGGTCGAGGATCACAGCCACGCCCATGGCAACGGCGCGCCGCACCGGCACGCCCGTGTCGTCAACCGGTTTGCGTGACCGACCGGTCCAGCCGGCCTGCCGCCAGCGCCGACAGCGCCACCATGACTGTCGCCGTGCCCAGCATCAGCCCCAGCCCGCCCGCCTGATAGGTCAGCCCCGACAGCAAGGTGCCTGACAGCCGCCCCGCCGCATTGGCCATATAATAGAACCCCACATCCATCGTGACCCGTTCGGCCTTGCTGAAGGACAGGATCAGATAGGAATGCAGTGCCGAATTGACCGCAAAGATCGCGCCGAACACCAGCAGCCCCAGCACCAGCGTCACCGTCAGCCACAGCTGCGGACCCGTAGACAGCACCGCCGCCGATGTCAGGATCGCCGGCACGGCTGCCAGCCCCCAGGCCCATTGCCGTGCGGCCCCGATCAGGTGCGCCGCGGGCCGCGTATCCGCGCGCAGCAGCTTGGGCGCGGCCGCCTGCACCGCGCCGTAAAGGATGATCCAGACCGCCGTGAAGGTCCCGATCATGAAAAACGCGGTCCGGTTGCCCGCGACGGTCCCGTCCGACAGCACCGCATAGAAATAGATCGGGATACCCACGACAAACCAGATGTCACGCGCGCCGAACAGGAACACGCGCGCCGCACTCAGCCAGTTGACGTTGTGGGATTTGGAAAAGACTTCGGTGAATTTGGCACCCTTGCGCCCTTTGGGCAGGCCCGCAGGCATAAAGGCCAGCACCGCCAGCAGGATCACCGCCAGCACCGCCGCCATGGCCAGCACCGCCGCCGTGAAACCCAATGTCGCCAGCAACACCGCCCCCAGCAGAAAGCCAAGACCCTTGACCGCGTTCTTTGATCCGGTCAGCAAAGCCACCCAGCGGAACAGACCACCATCGGGGGCCAGTATCTTGACGGCGGATTTGGACGCCATCTTGGCCAGATCCTTGGCCACACCGCTGGCCCCCTGCACCAGCATGACGAAAACAACCGATGTGCCGATGGCCCAGGTCGGATCAAGCTGCGCCAGCGCCAGTAGCGCCAGAACCTGCAACCCCAGCCCCAGATAAAGCGTCAGGGTCAGCCCGAACCGTGCCGCGATCCAGCCTGCGGACAGGTTCGTCACGATCCCAGCGATTTCATACAGCACGAACAGATAGGCCAGCTGCACCGGCGAAAAGCCCAAAGTATGAAAGTGCAACAGCACCAGCATCCGCAGCGCGCCATCGGTCAACATGAACGCCCAATAGGACGCGGTGACCGCGATATAGGCGTTCATCCCTGCCGCGCGGGCGGTCACAGCGACGCCCCGACCATCAAGGCCACATCGACCAGACGATGCGCATAGCCCATTTCGTTGTCATACCAGACGTAAAGTTTCACCTGCGTCCCGTTCACCACCATCGTGGACGGCGCATCCACGATCCCCGACCGCGTGTCATTGGTATAATCGGCAGAGACCAGCGGCCGTTCCTCATAGCCAAGGATGCCTTTCAGCGGGCCGTCGGCGGCGGCTTTCATCAGCGCGTTGATTTCCTGCGCCGTGGTCGGGCGCGGCACTTCGAACACGCAATCGGTCAATGATCCGTTCAGCAAGGGCACCCGCACCGCATGGCCGTTCAGCCTGCCGGCCAGTTCGGGATAGATCAGCGTGATCGCGGTCGCACTGCCCGTCGTCGTCGGGATCAGCGAATTGAGCGCCGAGCGCGCACGCCGCAAATCCTTGGCAGGCCGGTCGACGATGGTCTGGGTGTTGGTGACGTTATGGATCGTTGTGATCGACCCATGCGTGATGCCGATCCCGTCCAGCAGCACCTTGACCACGGGGGCAAGGCAGTTCGTCGTGCAGGACGCGGCCGTGACAATCTGATGCAATTTCGGATCATAAGCATCAGAATTGACGCCATAAACGATGTTTGCCGTCGGCCCGTCCTTGACCGGTGCGGACACCACGACCTTTTTCACCCCTGCCGCGAAATAGGGGGCGAGTTTGGCGGCGGTCTTGAACACGCCGGTGCAGTCGATCACCACATCAACACCGTCCAGCGGCAGGGCGGCAATGTCCTTGGTCCCGATAAAGGGCAGTCTTGTGCCATTGATCGTCAGGCTGTCCGCGTCATGGGCGAAATCGGCATCCCAGCGGCCATGCACCGTGTCGAATTCCAGCAGATGCGCCTGCATCGCAGGATCGCCCACGGCGTCATTGATCCATGCGATCCGCGCACCTTTTTCCAACAGCGGTTTCAGCGCGAGCTTGCCAATCCGGCCAAGGCCGTTGATCGCATAGGTGGTCATGATCATATCTCCGATGGGGATTGTGCAATCTGATCGACCGCTTTTTGCAGCGACATCCTGTCAAGGCTGGCGATGGGCAGGGCCGTGAACAGCTTGATCCGGTTGGCCAAGGCCCCATAGGCGCCCTGGAAGGCCAAGCTTTTCTCGGCATCCGTGCCGGTGGCCTTGACCGGATCGGGCATGCCCCAATGGGCGCTGACGGGCTGGCCGGACCATGCGGGGCATTCTTCGTTCGCGGCCTGATTGCAAACGGTAAAGACAAAATCAAAGGCGGGCGCATCGGGGCCGGTAAAGACATTCACGTTCTTGGACGACAAGTCCGAAATGTCATGCCCCTTGGCGCGCAACACGTCGAGCGCGAAAGGGTTCAGTTCCGACCGGGGCAAAGTGCCTGCCGAATAGGCGTTGAAGCGGTCGCCCGCCTCTTTGCGCAGGATCGCTTCGGCAAAGATCGACCGGGCGGAATTACCGGTGCAGATGAAAAGCACGTTATATTTGGGCTGGGTCATGGGGCTTCTCGCAAAGGGCGCGGGTGCGCAAAGGTCGGGCCTGCCCCGACAGCAATCATTGAAAAGATAATCAAAGGTCTGGTTCACCGCTGCCATAGCGATGGAATATTGCAGAGATGTGGCAATGCGGTCCTGCGTGACCAGACCGGCCTGCATCAGCGCGGACAGATAGGCCGACAGGGTCGATGGCTTGATATCCAGCGCCTGCGCCAACTCGCCCGCTGGCACGCGGTCGGGATAGCGCCGCATCAACAGGCGGAACAGGGCCAGCCGCTGGGGATGGCCAAGGGTCGTCAGGCGGATGCTGATATCTGTTTCCATATTTCACGAATATACGAAATATAAAACACGACAAGCCGCTTTGCGCGGTTTTACAAAAACTTCACAGGGCGGGCCTGTCAGGCGCGGTCCAGCACCCAATCGGCCATGGCGGGTAGCAACGCATCCACCAGCGCCTGAAACCCCGCGACGATGGCGGCAGGGCTGTCACCGGCGACAGGCACCGACTGGCTGAACCGGCGCGCGCCGATCACCCGCTGGTCGCGGTCATCCAGCACGGTCAGCGTGATGTCGATGGCAGCCACCGGGATGCGATCCGCGCCAATGGTCACGTCGAACGCATCGACGCGGGTCAACAGCGCGCTGTCCGGCACCGGCCCACCCTCACGCGGTCCGACATAGCCGATCCGGCCCGTGCCAGAGATCGCCCGCACCAAAAGCGACTGCACCACGCGGGGCAGTTCAGAGGTCCAGCGCCCATCGGGCAGATAGGTGATCGCAGCTGCATCGGGCCGGACCAAGATCCGGTCTGTGCTGATCGCCGCGGTCGCATCGGGCAAGGCGACCAACAAAGTCCGCCGCGTCTGGCGCCCTGTCGTGCCGCCGCTGGATGGGATCAGGTCATAGGTATCCAGCGCGGTACCCGCCGCGTTCAGCGCCGACACAGCACTGCATCCGCCAAGGGCGACGGCCCCGCCAAGAATGGCCAGTCTGCGCGTCAGTTGGATGGGAGTCATCATGTCATATCATCTCCGGTATTCGGGAACGCGGTTGTCCAGGATGAACCCCGCAGGATCGTTTCCGATCCGCCGCGTCAGCGTATTCAGCGTTGCAACAAGCCCGCGCGCCTCGGCGGCAAGCCGGCTGAGTTCGGTCAGCCCACCGGTCGAAAAGTCGCTGATCCCCGGCGCCGCTTGCGCGACGGCATCCTGCACCTGCACCATCACTTGATCGGCCCGCGCGATCAAGGCACGCAGATCAGCTGCGATAGCCGGCACGTCGGCGGTCACATCCTCGACCGCGGTGCTGATCCGTTCGGCGGATAGGCGCAGATCGGACAGCACCGGCCCAAGGTCGGTCTGCAACACGTCATTGGCGCTGTCAAAGGTCGTCTGCGCCGACCCCAGCGCGCCATCGACCACCCCCAACGTGGTGTTCAGCGCCGCAAGGGATGTCTGCGCCTGCGCGATCAGATCGGTGGCGGCGGTCAATGCGGCCTGACCATCATCGGCCAAGGGCGTCAGCCGTCCGGTGAAACCTGTCACATCGGCGGCCACATCCTCGACCGCGACAGAGGCTGTCTGCACCGCGCGGCGCACATCGGCCACGATCAGCGGCAGGTCGGTATTGACCACGGTTTCCACAGAGGCCACGGCGGCGCGCACCTCGGCGATCAAGGCGGCGCCGTCGCCTTCGACCAGCACCTCCAGGCTTTCTGACGCAGTGGTCACGGCGTCAAAAGCAATCGTCGCATCGGCCAGCGTTGTTTCCAGCTCGACTAGCCGCGCATTCAGCAGTGCCGCCGTTTCCCCAAACCCGTCCAGCGTCCGGCCCGTGCGCATCTGGACATCCTGCACGGCGGCCGTCGTTTGCGCCACCGTTTCGGACACCTGCGCAAGGATCATTGGGATCTGGTCGCGCAGCAGGTTTTCCGCCAGCGTAAAGGCACCATCCGCACGGTCCAGCATCGGGCCGGTCGTGTTCAGCACCACATCAGCGGATACAAAGGCCTGTTGCACGGCCACCAGCGCACTGTCGGTGCTGCGCAGGGTGATCTCCACTGCCTCGCCGATGGTATCCAGCCGTTCGGTGAACTGGGTGATTTGCGCGGTCGCATCCCGCACGGTGCCGCTGATTTCGGAAAAATCGCTGAGCGCCTGATCCAGCCGGCCCGTGGTGCGCGACAGGTTGCGCAGGATATCCGCGACCAGCGCCTGATTTTCAGCACCTGCAAAGCCCTGCACTTGCTGCAACAAAAGCCGCGCCTCGGCCAGAAGGTTCGGCGCATCCTCGACCAGCGCCTGTACGGTCGAACGGCGCGATTCGATGATCGGCAGCCCACCTGCGAATGTCTCGATCGGGGCAGCCATCTGCTCCGTCGCGGATAGAGAGATAAAGGCGACCCCCGTCACCCCCTGCGATTGCAGCTGCGCAATCGTGGCGGTGCTGACCGGTGTGGCTGCGTCAACCTCAATGATCGTGAAAACCTTGGATGGGTCATCCTCGTATATCCGCAACCCGATCACAGAGCCGACCGCGATCCCGTTATAAGTGACGGCACCCGCAGCATCCAGCCCGCTGACATCATCCAGCAAGATGCCATATGTCACATATTGCCTGTCCAGCTGGACCGAGGCGAGCCAGATGAAAAACCCCAGCGTGCCCAGCAGCGCCGCCAGCGTGAATATCCCGATCAGGATGAAATTGGCACGGGTTTCCATTACTCGGTCTCTTTCGGCTTGGCCGGCGGGGTGGCGGCTCTTGCGCGCGGGCCGTGGAAATATTCATGCACCCAAGGATGATCAAGGGCCAGCATCTCTTGCATCGTGCCGACGGCAAGCACTTTTTTATCGGCCAGCACCGCGATCCGGTCGCAGATCGCGTGCAGACTGTCCAGATCATGCGTCACCAGAAACACCGTCAACCCCAGTGATGTCTGCAATTGCTTGATCAAGGTATCGAACGCCGCGGCGCCAATCGGGTCCAACCCCGCCGTGGGTTCATCGAGAAACACGATTTCGGGATCAAGTGCGATGGCGCGGGCAAACCCCGCCCTTTTGCGCATTCCCCCCGACAATTCGGACGGGTAATTGTCCTGCGCCCGATCAGGCAGCCCGACCATGCGCACCTTGATGCCCGCCAGCAAGGCGCGCAGGTCATCGTCAAGGTCCAGCTGTTCCCGCATCGGCGCTTCGACGTTCTGGCGTACGGTCAGCGATGAAAACAGCGCCCCGTCCTGAAACATGACCCCCCAGCGCCGCCGCAGCGCGCGGTAATCATCGGCATCGGTGTCGCGCACATTCTGGCCGAACACCTCGATCCGGCCTTCGGCGGGCTTCAGCAGCCCGACAATGGACCGCAACAGCACCGATTTGCCGGTCCCCGACCCGCCCACAACGCCGATAATCTCGCCGCGTTTGACGTCAAGGTCCAGCCCGTCATGCACCACAGCCGTGCCAAAGCGCGTCACCAGCCCGCGCACGCGGATGATCGGATCGATGTCAGGATCGCTTGGCATCACACCCCCACAATCGCGAAAAAGATCGAAAACAGCGCATCCGCCACGATCACCATGAAAATCGCCATGACCACCGCGGCAGAGGTCTGCCGCCCCAGGCTTTCGGCATCGCCGCCGACCTTCATGCCTTGGAAACAGCCGATGATCCCGATGATCAGCGCAAAAAACGGTGCCTTGATCATGCCCACGTTGAAATGCCAGACATCGGTATTGCTGACCAGCCGTGCCTGAAAAACCGCTGGTGACACGTCCAGTTCGATCCACGACATCAACGCGCCACCAAACAGCCCCGATACATTGGCGATCAGCCCCAGCGCGGGCAGCATCAGCACCAGCGCCAAAACGCGCGGCAAAATCAGGATCGCCACCGGATCAAGCCCCAGCGTGCGCATGGCGTCGATTTCCTCGCGCATTTTCATCGACCCGATGGCAGCGGTAAAGGCCGACCCCGACCGCCCCGCCACGATGATGGCGGTCAACAGGATGCCCAGTTCGCGCAGGATCGAAATGGCGATCAGGTCCACGACGAACACTTCGGCCCCGAACTGGCGCAATTGCGCAGAGCCCTGAAACGCCAGCACGACCCCGATCAGAAAGGCCATCAAGGCCACAATCGGCACGGCCTGCACCCCAACCTGCTGGCAGTGATACACGACAGAGGTCAGCCGCAGCCCGCGCGGATGCCGGATCACGCCGCCCATCGCCCCGATGACCTGTCCGAAAAACGACAGCATTTCCAGCGCGTTGCTGCCCGCCAGCGCAACATGGCGTCCCAGCGTTTCAAGATGGTCCACCAGCCGCACCGGCGGTTTTGCCGCTGCGGCTTTCGGTGGCAGGTTGGTGCGCACGGCCTCGATCAGCTGGGTCTGCGCGGCGCTGGCACCGGTGATCCCTGACGCCGCACCCGCCGATGTCCGGCCAGCAAGATCCAGCAAGAACCAGGCCCCTGCCGTATCTACATGCGCCAGCGCGGCGATATCGACCGCCTCGGCCCGCGATGCCTGCTGCCGGATCGCGTCAAGATCGAGATCGGCAAAACTGTCGATCGTCAGCCGCCCCTGCACCGACAGCAGCGCGCCATCGCTGTCAAAGCGGGCTTGGCCGGACATATCCGGTGCGGTTTGCAATTGGGTGGCGGACATGTTTTCCTCGGATCACAGCGGCGGGCGGCGCGTCCCTTGGGTCGCATATCGCCACGACCTGGGCAAGCGCGGGCTGCACTGCAGGTTGATTTGCGTCAAGGCAGCCACCCCGCCGATCTGCGATGCATAAGGAACGTGCGACAGTGTCGCGCGCTGCAACATAAAGGAAATCACCATGGACCGTTTGACAGCTCTGATCATCGTCGATGCCGCCTGTTCCGACGACCGCATCCGCCATTATATCGCCAGCCTGCCCGCAGATGGCGTGCATCTGTCGGTGCTGGTGGTCGGTGCCGCCCCGTCCCTGCCGATGTGGGCCTATGGGTCGGCACCTTACGGGCCGATCATCTTTCCCGAAAACTGGCATGAAACCTATCAGGCCGGCGGCAGCGACGTCGCCGATCGCGCCGATGTGATCGAAAAACTGTTGCAGGCGGCCGGTGTCGCCGGTGATGTCACCTCTGCCTATGGCGAAGCCTCGGTGCTGGATGACCAGATCGCGGCCCGCGCGGCGCTGTGCGATGTCGTGCTGATCGATCCGGCGCTGGCCGATGCAAGCCTGACATTCCAGCAGGCGCTGGAAGGGGTGCTGTTCAAAACGCCGGTTGCTGTCGCGCTGAACGCGGCGGGGGTCGACCGCGTGCTGCAGGCCAAGAACCCGATGCTGGCTTGGGACGGTAGCCTGCCTGCGCTGCGCGCATTGCACCGCGCCTTGCCGATCCTGCGGAAGGCCGCACAGGTGACCATCCTTGTCGTCGATCCCAACCCGCATGGCCCCGAAGGCCAGAACCCCGGCAGCGATGTCGCCACCTGGCTGACGCGGCATGACTGCAATGTCACCCTGCAACAATCGCCCAGCGCGGGGCAGGATATCGGCAGCTGCATCCTTGCCCGCGCGGGCGAGATCGGCGCCGACCTGATCGTGATGGGCGCCTATGTCCATTCGCGCGCGCGCCAGCGTATTCTGGGTGGCACCACGCAGATCATGGTCAGCCAGACGGATCACGCCGTCCTGCTGGCGCATTGAACGGGCAGCGCCGGGTCTTGGCATCCGGCGCTGGTTCCTCTGGCGGGTCAGTCAGCGACGGGGTGCTGCCCTGCCGCCATCTTGCCGGTGATCGTGATCAGCTTGCCGGTTTCAGCCTGATACTGGTCAATCGCCTTTTGGATGAACACGGCCTGCACATGCTGGGCCTCGGCCAGCGATGTGCAGCGCAACAGGGCCTGCTGCAATTCAAGATCTTCCTTGAAACGGGCCGCGACAAAGGTCGCCAGCGCGGTGCTGACCTGTGCCATCGTCTCGATCCATGCGGTGTTCATCCAGTTTGCGGCGGGTGCCACGGCTGCAAGCGTGTCCAGCACATCGGGCGCAAATCCGTCCTTGTCGGTGTCTTTGGTCATCGCGGGTCCTCCTTGGCGGTCGGGATGCATGATGATGCCATAGATCACGAGCCCTGCCCTTGACCTGCGTCAATCAGGCGGCGCGGGTGATCAGCACATCGCCCCAGATCGGCAGATGGTCAGAGGCCAGCAGGCTTTGCCGTGTCTGCACCACGCCACCATCGGTCAGCGTCAGGCCAGGGCCAAGCGCGATCCGGTCCAACGCGGCCATCGGCATGGCGGCATGAAACGATTTGCCCGGCGCATGGACGGTAAAGGCAGCGCGCAACGGGTCCAGCCCGCGCGTGGCCGACCATTCGTTGAAATCCCCCAGAATCGCCGTGGGCCGCCCGTCAGGGGCGACAGCGGCGCTGATCGCGGCCAGCTGGCGCTGGCGGTGAAACCGGGTCAGGCCCAGATGGGTGGCGATCACGCTGAACGGCCCGCCTGCATCCATATCGATGCGCAAGGCCCCGCGCGGTTCCAGCCCCGGCAGGATCAGGCGTTTGACATCCGTCACAAGACTGCCGCGCCGGACCAGCACCGCATTGCCATGCCAGCCCAGACTGTCGCCATGCGTGGTGACCGGAACCAGATCGTAATCCGTGTGTTGCCTGATCATATCGGGCGACAAGGCCCCGGGCCTGCCACGCCATCTGAAATCCGCCTCTTGCAAGGCGATGACATCGGCGTCGAGGCCCGCCAGAATATCGACGATCCGGCCCGGATCATAGCGCCCGTCAACGCCTTTGGCCTTGCGGATGTTATAAGATGCCAGCCGCAGGGGACGTGACTTGTGAGGGACGGGTGTCATCCCCATGATATAGGCACGCCCCGCGCGGATGAAAGAGACAGCAAAATGACCCAAGCGTCAGAGCATAACAACACACGCATGCGGCTGATGGCTCCGATCTGGGTTGCGCTGGCGCTGGCCGCGATCTGGGCCGCATGGGAAGGCTGGTGGCCGCTGGCGGCGATGTCGACGCTGGCATTTTTCCTGTCGATGGCGCCGATCCTGCTGGCGTCGCGGTACAATATCGCGCTGCCGCTGCCGTTTCTGGTCGCCACGGTTGGTTTTAGCATCGCCTCGCTGATCTTTGGCGAGGTGTTCGACATCTATTACCGGATCTGGTGGTGGGATATGGCGCTGCATGGGTCGTCGGCAGTGGCGCTGGGGATGATCGGCTTTTGTTCATCTACATGCTGTTTGCGGGCGACAGGTTCGCCGCGCCGCCCGGTGCCATCGCCTTTTTGTCCTTTACCTTCGCGCTCAGCATCGGTGCGGTCTGGGAGATTTTCGAATATGGCATGGACCAGACATTCGGCACCACTATGCAGAAAAGCGCCGATGATACGATGATCGACCTGATCACCGATACCATCGGTGCGGTGATCAGCGCGCTGGCGGGCTATGCCTATCTCAAGGGGCGGTCAGCCGGCGTATTGGGGCGGCTGATCCGCGATTTTATTGCGCTGAACCGGCATCTTTATGCAAAAGGCCGGTCGCGCGACGATAAATAAGCGCTAAAGGTTGCTGCGATCCGCCCAGCCTGCAAAGGTTTTTTCCAGCGCGACTACGATGTAATACAGCAAGATCCCCAACAACGCCAAGGCGATCAAGACGGCAAACATCAGCGGGTAATCCGAATTGGTCTTGCCGCTGTCGAACAGCGCCCCCAGACCGCGCCCGTGCGGCGACACGATTTCCATCAGATTGGTGCCGATAAAGGCTAGCGTGACTGATACTTTCAACGCGCCAAAGAATTCGGGCAGCGTCTTGGGCAGCGCGATTTTCCAGAAGATCGTGGATTGCGACGCGCCCAGTGACCGCAGGATATCGCGGTATTCGGGTTCCAGCGTGGACAGCCCGATAGAGACTGACACCGCGATGGGAAAGAAACTGATCATGAAGGCGATCAGCACCGTGTTGAAATCATGCCAGCCCACGAACATCAGCGCGACGATCGGCACCACAGTCGCCTTTGGCACCGCGTTGAAACCGACCAGCAGCGGATAAAGCGCATCACGCATGGTGCGCGAAAAGCCCATGACCATGCCCAGCGCCGTGCCGAAGACGACAGCCAGCAGCAGCCCCGCCACCGTGCGCCACAGGGTCTGCCAGCCCATCGTCAGGAACAATTCCCAATATTTGGCATAGGCGGGGGGCAGATCGCTGGGCGCAGCCATTTTGAACGTGGGCCAGCCCATGACCCAGACCAAAGCTTCCCATGCGACCAGAAAGATCAGCAAAGCCGCGACCGGCACATAGACCTGCCGCGCGGTCATGCCGATGCCTCGGCGGGGACGCGGCCTTGGGCGACCTCGATCTGGTGGCGCAGGGTGTTGAGCATGGTTGCAGCCTCGGGGGTGTAAAGATGGTCCAGCGTGCGCAGGCCGGTATCGGGGATATCCAGCACATATTGCGTGCGCGCAGGCCGGCCCGACAGGACCACGACCTGATCGGCCAGAAAGATGGATTCGCGCAGATCATGGGTGATCAGCACGCCGGTAAAGGGTTCCTCGGCCTTCACGCGGTGCATGATCTGCCACAGGTCTTCGCGGGTAAAGGCATCAAGCGCACCGAAAGGTTCGTCCAAGATCAGCACCTCTGGCGCATGGATCAGCGCACGGCACAGCGAGGCGCGCTGTTTCATGCCACCGGACAATTCGGACGGGCGCTTGTTTTCGAACCCTTCCAGACCGACCAAAGCCAGCAATTTGCGCGCGCGGTCTTCGCCTTGGGCCTTGGACAGCTTCGTCGGGACGATTTCCAGCGGCAGCAGCACGTTTTGCAGGATCGTGCGCCATTCCAGCAGCACGGGATTCTGGAACGCCATGCCGACATTCGAGCGCGGGGCGGTGATGCGGGTGCCATGCACCCGCACCTCGCCCTGATCGGGGATCAAAAGGCCCGCGATCAGCCGCGTCAGGGTGGATTTCCCACAGCCCGACGGGCCAACAACGGCGACAAAGCCCCCTTCCGGCACGGACAATTCCAGCCCGTCCAGCACTGGCAAAGGGCCAGAGGCGGTGCGATAGGCATGCCGCACCCCCGTGATGTCAATCAGGTTATCCAAGGTCATTCAGCCAGTGAAAATCCGCCCTCGGGCAGATAGGCGCTGGTGAAATACATGGCTGCATCTGGCGTGTTGACGAACTCATAGGTCGTGGCGATCTGGTCGATCGCATTGGCCATGCGCGCGTCGTCGATGATGCCGAACCCGTTGGCCATGACCCAATCGGTCGCCACGTTGTCCTGAATGGACAATTGCAGGCGGCGCAGCTCCAACGCTGCATCAGCAGCCGGGTTGCGTTCAATCAGCATCGGGATCACGGCTTCGGGGTCTGCAATCGCCGTTGCCCAACCCTCGGCGACACCTTGCAGAAAGCTGCTGATCAGCTCTGGATTGGCGGCGGCGAAATCGGTGTTCACGATGATGACGTTGCCATAAAGATCGACACCGTGATCGGCCATCAGCAGCGTGACCAGATCATCCTCTGGCACGCCCAGACGCGCGGTGTTGAGGTAGGATGTGAACGAAAAGCCGGTGATCGCGGCAACATTGCCTTCGGCCAGCATCGGTTCGCGGGTCGGAAAGCCCACGGGTTCCACGGTGATGGCACCCATATCCAGCCCGTTTTCAGCCGCAAAGATCGGGAATTGCGCCCAGGCGCCGTCAGGTGGCGGCGCGCCCAAAATCTTGCCTTGCAGGCTTTGGGGCGTGTCGTCGATGCCCAAGGACCGCCGTCCGATGACGGCAAAAGGCGGTTTGTCATAGATCATCATCGCGCCGATCACGGGCGCGCCGGGGTTCTGGTCAAGGAATTTGATCAGGCTGTTGATATCGGCCATGCCCACAGGGAAAGCCCCTGTCGCCACCTTGGGGATCGCGTCAAGCGACCCGTCACCGGCAGACACCGTGACATTCAAGTCGAGCGCCGCGAAATTGCCATTGTCGATTGCCGCGAAATAAGGGGCAGCTGGCCCTTCGAAACGCCAGTCGAGCGTGAAAGGCAGATCAGTCTGTGCGTGAACGGCCGATGCCCCCGTCAGCGCGACAACCAAAAAAGTACGATTGAACATATTTTTTCCCCGTTGATGTTTGATCCAGTCGGACCCAGATTTCCCCTGCGCCCGCAAAGACGCCAGCCGCCGTGGCACATGCCGGTCAAACCCGCGCCACATCGACCATGATTTGCCCGATTGTTGTGCAGTTTGCCACAAAAGCAAGCAAAAATTCTGCGGGCCGCCAGACCACGCCCTGACAAAAAAACAAAGATGTGACGCGCGCGCTGTTGCGCATCGGCAAAGGTGGTGCCAATCACGCAGCAGCCAAAGGGCCTTTGGCCAAGCATAACTGGAGAATACAGATGAATATTCGGTCAAAACTGCTGTTGTTGGCAGGCCTGTCACTGGCAGCCTGCACCGAACTGGCAACGACCGGCACCGCAGTTGACGGGTCGCGCTTTGTGGCAGACCTGCCCGAAAGCGTGCGCGCGATTGCGGCACCGGGACAGAACCTCGACAAGGTCGTGTTTCTGGAACAGGATAATTGCTATTGGTACGAACATGCAGGCCCGGTCGAAACCACCCTGCTGCCGCTGCGCACGGCGCGCGGCAACACGATCTGCGCCGAACAGCCCACAGCGCCGGTGGTACCCGCCGCGACCTGACCGCCTTGGCTGCGCCGCAACAGGCGCAGCCGCCTAGCTGCGGGCGGTGATGTCGTTTTCGGTGGGATAAAGAATCGCACTGACGCCGGTGTTCACCTCTTCGTAGAGCCCGATGATATGGGCCATCACCATACGCACACAGCCCGAACTGGCCCGCCCGCCAATCGACCGCGGGCTGGGGGTGCCGTGGATGCGCAGATAGGTGTCGCGGTCGCCATCAAATAGATAGAGCGCCCGCGACCCCAAGGGGTTATCCGGTCCGCCGTCCATTCCGTTGGCATGTTGTTCATAGGTTTCAGGCTCGCGTTCGATCATCGCATCGGTCGGCCGCCATGTCGGCCATTTCGCCTTGCGCCGGATCGTATAGGTGCCGGGCTCGTACAGATTACCCCGTGCGATCGCCACGCCATAGCGCATCGCCGTCCCGTCGCCGCGCACATGATACAGATAGCGCGCCACCGCATCGACGTGGATGTCACCGGCGCGCAAACCGTCATTGGCCTGCACCAGCGTTGGCAGGAAACGCGGGTGAAACCCCCAGGGGTTCGACGTCATCGGATCGTAATTGGCAGGTATGACGCGCCGGTCCCAGATCGGCCACATCTCTGGCGGGGATACTGGCGGCGGCGGTGGCGGCAGATCAGCGAATTCCGGCAGATCGGCTGCCATCTCGCCCTGCGTCAGCGTGTCGATGGCGGGATCAGACAGGGTTTGCGCCGCAATTGGCTGTGAAAACAGGGCAGCGCCTGTCACAATGAAATGGCGGCGGTTCAGCATGGTTCAGGTCCAACTCTGGCGTCAAAGATCAGTTTATCTCTAGGCAGGGCCAAAGACCCTGACAAGGGCTTTAGGGCACAAGTCTTTACACAGCCTTGCGACGTGGTCTTCATGGAACACTGCGCAATCAGGATTGTTCCAGCACGATCTTGCCCTTGGCGGTGCCGGTTTCGATCATCGCATGGGCCTTGCGCAGGGTTTCGGCGTTGATCGGGCGCAGGACTGTATCCAGCGTGGTCCGCAACCGGCCCGCGTCGATTTCATCCGCGACATAGCTTAGCAAATGATGCTGCGCGATCATATCGGGGGTCTGGAACATCGCGCGGGCGAACATGAATTCCCAATGCAGGCTGGCAGCCTTGGTTTTCATCGCGGCCATCGGCAGCGGCACGTCGGTATTGTCGATGGACACGATCCCGCCTTGCGGGCGGATCAGTTCGACCGCCGCATCCCAATGGCGCATATCGTTGAACACGGCGATATGATCGACATGATGCAGCCCCAGCGCGCGGACCTGTGCCACCATGTCGGCGCGATGGTCGATCACATGATCGGCCCCCAGCGCGGTGACCCAGGCGGTGGTTTCCGGCCGTGACGCGGTGGCGATCACCACCAGCCCCGCCGCCTTGGCCAGCTGGATGCCGATGGACCCGACGCCGCCCCCTGCCCCGATGATCAGGATGCTTTGCCCCGCATCCGCCCCATCACGGTCGATGCCCAGCCGGTCAAAAAAGGATTCGTAAGCCGTGATCGTCGTCAGCGGCAAGGCCGCAGCCTGTGCAAAGCCCAAGCTGGCAGGCTTGCGCCCGACAATACGTTCATCGACCAGCTGGAATTCCGCGTTCGCGCCCGACCGCGTGATGTCGCCGGAATAATAGACCTCGTCACCCACAGCGAACAGCGTCACATCCGGCCCCACGGCCGCGACCACGCCGGCCGCATCATAGCCCAGCACGCGCGGCGGATTTTCCACCACATCGGCACCTTTGGATTTGCGGACCTTGGTATCGACCGGATTGACCGACACCGCCTTGACCGCGACCAGAATGTCGCGCCCGGTTGGCACGGGCTGGGGCAGATCGACATCGACAAAACAGGCAGGGTCGGTCACCGGCAGGTAACGGGTCAGGGCGACAGCTTTCATGGGTTCATCCTTTGGTCAGTCATCAAGGCTCAGTTGGGCGAGTATCTCTTGGCTGTCCTGACCGCAATGCGGCGGCGGCAAACGATATGTCACGGGCGTGCGCGACAGTTTCAGCGGATTGCCCAACAGCCGGACCTGCCCTTTTTGCACATCCGCGCGCGGCATCGCCACGACCATGTCGCGCGCCTGTGCCTGATCCGACCCAAGGGCCAGATCAATGGTGTTGACGGGGCCGACGGGCACCTTGCGCGCCTCCAGCCCTGCGATGACCGCGGCCAGCGGGCGTGCGGCCAGCCGTGGGCCGATCACCGCTAGCAAGGCATCGCGGTTCTGCGTCCGCGCCAGATTGGTCGCAAAACGCGCATCGGCGACAATATCCGCACAGCCCAGAAAATCGCAGAACCGCGCGAACTGGCTGTCATTGCCGACCGCGATGATCGCATGGCCATCGGCCACGGCAAAGACGTGATACGGCACGATATTGGGATGCCCGTTGCCACGGCGCTGCGGCAGATCGCCGGATTCAAGGTAATTGGTGCCTTCGTTGATCAACCATGCCAACTGGCTGTCCACCAAGGCGATGTCGATATGCTGGCCTTCGCCGGTGCGTTCCTTGTGGCGCAAGGCGGCAAGGATGCCGACGGTCGCATACATGCCGCACATCACATCGGCGACACCCACGCCGACCTTCATGGGCGCGCCGTCAGGTTCACCAGTCAGGCTCATGATACCGCCAAAGCCTTGGGCCATCAGGTCATAGCCGGGTTTGTCGCGGTTCGGGCCGGTCTGCCCAAACCCCGAGATCGAACAATAGATCAGCCCGGGCTGGCGCGTCAGCAGATCATCCGGCCCCAACCCGTATTTCGCCAACCCGCCGGGTTTGAAGTTTTCCACCACGATATCGGCAGACCGCGCCAGCGCGCGGACCTGCTGCTGGCCAAGATCTGTGCTGATGTCGATACTGACGGATTTCTTGTTGCGGTTGGCGGCCATGAAATAGGCCGACAGATCGGTGGGTTGGCCGTCCGTGTCACAGACATTGGGCGGGCCCCAGCCGCGGGTGTCATCGCCCCCCGTCGCGGGGTTTTCGACCTTGATCACCTCGGCCCCCAGATCGCCCAGCAATTGCGTGCAGGTCGGCCCTGCCAGAATGCGGGTCAGATCCAGCACCGTGATCCCGTCAAGTGCGCCCGCCATGCCTGCTGTCTCCCCTGACCATACCGGCGTGACTGTCTTTGGCGGGCAGAGCGACGTCAAGGGCTGGTCGGGGCGGTGGATCGCGGCGGGTTGCGATTTGCATCCTTAACGTGTATTTTCGCGCAGGTGGCAGCATCCTGACCCAGCGTGGCGCGGATCAAGCAACAAGACCGGATCACGCGGTGGGCTGACGGGAGTGACCGCGTTTTCAGGCTGCGCCACGCGATTGAATATGCGCCACAAATTCGCCACAATTTGCCTTATTTTAGTCATATTGAATACTTTACCGCGTGACGCTCATGTGCCGGTCTTGGTGACACAACGTCACCTTGGTGAAACCTGTCCTTTAGGCAAGGTTTCCAGCAAGGCATGCATGAAAGGCATTGACCGACTAAAAATGGATGCCGTAAAATACAACCAAGCCGCGTGTATGAGTAAATTTTATATTAAGTGTTGCGGATTGCGGACGCCGGATCGGTGACTGCTGATTTGCTGGCAGGACTTGGTCTTGCCAGCAAAGTTTCTTCCCTCAAATTCGCTATAGCCCGACCACCTGCGCAGCCGTGACAGGCGATTGCGGCAGGCTGACCGCCTGTCCCGTCCGCGCGCTTTGCTGTGCGGCCATGCCGATGGCGACAGCCGCTGCCCCGTCCTGCACCGTCACCTCGACCACGCCTTCACCGCGCACAACAGCGTTGAACCGCTGGTGCTGGTAGAATGTCGATCCGTTGTGATCACCCGCCTCCAGCAAGGTCGGATCGACCGGAATTTCGGACACGAACGGACCCTTGGGGTCACGCGGGCTGATGATCAGTTGCGGCACGGGCGGCGCACCCAGCGCCAGCGGCCAGAACCGGCCCGGCCCCGGCACAAGCGCCTCGATCTTGCCAGATGGGCCCACGGCGCTGATTTCTTCTTGATAGCGCGATCCTTCGGCGAACATGCACAATTCCAGCATCGCGCGCGACCCACGCGCGAAATCGACGATCACATAGGCATTGTCCCAAATATCCGGCGCCTGCCCGTCATAGCGTTCGTCGATATGGTTCACCGCCTGCCCCGCGCTGGCCATCACGCGGACGGGTTCGTCCTGCAGGATCAGGCGCATCAGGTCAAAGAAATGACAGCATTTTTCAACCAAGGTGCCGCCGGTCTTAGCGTTGAACCGGTTCCAGTCGCCGACCTTGGGCAGGAACGGAAAGCGGTGTTCGCGGATCGTCAGCATCCGCACACCGCCCGTGGCCGCCTCGGCCTGCGCGACCAGCGCGGCAACGGGCGGCATATAGCGGTATTCCATCGCCACCCAGACGGGATGCGGGTAACCGGCGAACAGATCCTCCACCAGCGCCGCCTCGGACGGGTTGGTGAACAGCGGCTTTTCGCACAGGATCGGCAGGGGGCGCGTCGCCACGATCTGCTGCAATTGCGGCACATGCAGGTAATTCGGGCTGACGATGACCACCGCATCCAGATCGTGATAGACCAGCAACGCATCAAGGCTGTCCGCGACATGCGCGCCACCCGCCAGCACCGATGCCGCCTGCGCGAGGTCTGGCACCGGATCATAGACCACAGACACCCGCCCATGCGGCAACAGGTTGATATTCATGATATGTTCGCGGGCCATCATGCCGCAGCCGACCAGCCCGTAGTTCACCATTTGCACGTCGTTCACCCTTTTCCCATGCGCGAGATATATTGCGCCCGGTCCGCATCGAACCAAGTGCGCGAAAATTCGACAGGCACGCGGCCTGCCAGATATGAATTGCGTTCGATGTAACCGGCCACGGCCCCTGCCGGCAGATGAAAATCGGGCGGCGTCCAGTCGGGCAAAGGCGTGACGCCGATCCGGTCCTCGGCCGCGGCGATCACCAGCCCCAGCCGGTCGCGGTAAAACAGATACAGCGATTCCAGTAGGTCGTCCGGCCCGATGGCAGGCGCATAGCCCCCGTCGAGCCAGATTTCCTCCAGCCCGACCAGCACCCCGCCCAACCAGCGCAAGCGCCTGATCCGGTGGCCCAGCGGATGGGCGCCAAATGGCCGTGCATCCGCTGGCTTGGGCAACAGAGCGACCGACAGCACCTGCGCTGTCGGCAAACCGCCACCGCGTTTCAATTCGAGCCGGAAAAACGTATAGACCGACTCCACCTGTTCGCGGTGCCGGACATAATTGCCCGACCCCTGCACCCGTTCCAGCAAACCCTTGGATTCCACATCGGCCAGCGCCTTGCGCAATGTGCCGACAGCAACGCCCAAAGTCTCGGCCATCTCGCGCTCAGGCGGCAGGCGCGCGCCATCGGCCAGATGTCCGGCAGCGATTTCACGGATCAGCATTTCGCTCAGCTGCACGAATTTCGGCAAGGCAGAGGGTGTCGCCATGGCCCTGCCCCTCCCCGGCGCGCCAGCTAATTGATACACTATTGTTACACATATCCGCCCGTGCTACGCAAGTGCAATCATCACGTCCTTGGGAGGGGAATCAATGACTGTCGTGCCCGTCACCAGCGCCGATCTTGATGCGGCAGAGGTGTCTTGGTTTTCCGCCCTGTGTTCGGATGATTACCAGTTTCTGGGCGTGCCGGATGGCGATCTGCGGTCGTCATGGGACCATTGCCGCGACATCGCCCTGACCGCCGAGGCGCAGGGGTTCCGCAACATCCTTGCCCCTTCGTCTTATCAGGTCGGTCAGGACACGCTGTCTTTCGTCGCGGGCATGGCGCCCTTGACCGACAAGATCAATTTTCTCGCCGCGATCCGCTGTGGCGAGGTGCAGCCGATCATGCTGGCGCGCACCATTGCGACGCTGGATCATATGCTGCAGGGGCGGTTGACGCTGAACGTCATCAGCTCCGATTTTCCCGGTGAAGTGGCCGACAGCAAATACCGCTACAAACGCAGCCACGAGGTCGTGGAGATCCTGCGCAAATGCTGGACGCAGGACGAGGTCAGCCATGACGGCGAAATCTACCAGATCAGCAAACTGACCACCGATCCCGCCCGCCCCTATCAGCACAACGGCGGCCCGCTGTTGTATTTCGGCGGCTATTCGCCGGATGCCTTGGAACTTTGCGGCGCGCAATGCGATGTCTATCTGATGTGGCCCGAGACCCGCGATGTGCTGGCGCAGCGGATGAAGGATGTCCATGCAAGGGCCGCCGCCCATGGCCGCACGCTCGATTACGGTCTGCGCGTGCATATGATCGTGCGTGACACCGAGGCCGAGGCCAAGGACTATGCCGATTATATCGCCAGCAAGCTGGACGACGAATATGGCAAACTGATCCGCGACCGCGCCCATGACAGCATCAGCCTCGGCGTCGCCCACCAATCGCGCGCGCGCGAATTGGCGGATCAATTCGGCTATACCGAACCGGGGCTTTGGACAGGGATCGGCCGCGCGCGGTCGGGCTGTGGGGCGGCGCTGGTGGGGTCAACCGACCAGGTCCTGTCCAAGATCGAAGACTACCAAAAAATGGGCATCCGTGCTTTCATCTTTTCAGGCTATCCGCATATCGCCGAGGCCGAACATTTCGGCGCACGGGTGATGCCACATCTGAAAACCTGCTCGCTGCCGCATGCCTATGGGCGCGTGCCAACCGCAACACCAGCCACGCCCTTGGGCATAGGACAACGCCGCTAATGCAACGCATCCAGATCACCAATGACCTTTCCTTCAGCCGCATCATCTATGGCATGTGGCGGCTGGGCGATGATACCGACACCAGCCCCAAACATGTGCAGGCCAAGATCGAATCCTGTCTGGCCCAGGGCATCACCACGATGGATCAGGCCGATATCTATGGCGGCTATATGGCCGAAGAGATCATGGGCCATGCGCTACGCGCAGCCCCCGCGCTGAAACACCAGATCGAGATCGTGACCAAATGCGATATCATCGTCTCTGCCGGGCGCTATGCAGGCGCAGGGGTGAAGCATTATGACACGTCAGCGGCGCATGTGACGGCCTCGGTCGATCATTCGCTGCGGCTGATGGGGGTGGACCGGATCGACACGCTGTTGATCCACCGGCCCGACCCGCTGATGGACCACCACGACACAGGGGCCGCATTGGACGCTTTGGTCGCAGCGGGCAAGGTGCGCAGTGTCGGCGTGTCCAATTTCAAACAGCATGACTGGACCCTGCTGCAATCGGCGATGCAAACGCCGCTGATCACCAACCAGATCGAATTGTCGCTGACGGCCCATCAAGGTTTCACCAATGGCGATGTCGCCTATTTGCAGGAACGCGGCGTGCCGATCATGGCCTGGTCGCCCCTTGGCGGCGGCGCGCTGATGACCGGCACCGGGGCTGTGCAGGACGCGCTGGCCGCCGTGGCCGCTGAACAAGCTGTGGACAGCGCGGCTGTTGCCGTCGCATGGTTGCTGGCGCATCCCGCACGGATCATGCCGGTGATGGGCACCAATGCGATTGGCCGGATCAAAACCCTATCTGACGCATTGAAAGTCACGATGGACCGTGAGACCTGGTTCACACTTTATACCGCAGCCCTTGGCCAGGAAGTCCCCTAATGCCCCAGACATTCGACCCGCAGACCGACAGCACCCGTTTTCGTACGGCCCTCGGGTCCTTTACGACCGGCGTGACCGTCATCACCACCGACAGCCCAGAAGGCGCGATCGGGATCGTCGCCAACAGCTTTGCCAGCGTCTCGCTCGACCCGCCGCTGGTGCTGTGGTCGCCGGCGAAATCCTCCAAACGGTTCGAACATTTCGCCGGCGCGCGGCGCTTTGCAATCCATGTCATGGCCGCCGACCAGCGCGATATCTGCGCGGCCATCCTTGATTCAAAGACCGCGATCCGCAATGTGCCAACGCATCTGTCGCATTGCGGCATGCCGATCATCGCAGGCGCGCTTGCCACCTTCGAATGCAATCTCGAAACCAGCCATGACGCGGGCGATCATGTGATCATCGTCGGCCGCGTAACCAAGGCGCACCATACCGAGGGCGAGCCCCTGACCTTTCATGGCGGCCAATACGGCACCTTCGCACCACACCATCCACCATCTTCAGAGTAAAAATATCCCGGGGGAATTGCCCCGCAGGGGCAAGGGGGCAGAGCCCCGAAAGCGCAACAAAACAGGGGAGGAGCCGATGTCGGTCCTGTTTGGTATCTTATGGCCGCTCGAGCGGTTCAACACCGCGGTACTTGCCATCGGCAAGCTGATCGCGGTGACAGCGCTTGCCGTGATGGTGGCCCTGATCCTCGGACAGGTCTTTTTCCGCTATGTGCTTAGCGATGCACCAAACTGGACCGAAGAAGGCGCGCGGTTCGGGATGCTGTGGATGACAGGGCTGATGGCGCCGCTGGCCTACCGGATCGGCGGCTTCGTGGCGATCGACATGCTCGAACGCGCCCTGCCCCGTCTGCTGGCGGGTCTTTTGACGCTGCTCCTGCTGGCGATTTCGCTCTGGGTGCTGGTGATTGCCTGGGAACGGGGCCTGAACAACCATCTGCTGACGCTATCAGGGCGCGGCTGTTCGTCGTCGCTGCAATGGCCCTTCGGGGTCGAGATCGGCAAATGCGGCGCGCGGTTCCAGAATAATTACCAATATGCCGCGCTCTGGGTCGGGGTCAGCCTGCTGATCGCGGTCAATGTCGAACTGATGCTGCGGCAGGTCATCATGCTGCTGGGGCAAGGTGACAGGCTGACATCGTTCAAACAGACCGACATGGCAGGGGCCGAATAATGCTGATCCTGTTTTTGCCGCTGTTCCTGATGCTGATCCTGATCGGCCTGCCCGTGGTCTTTGCGCTGATGGCCGCGCCTTTCGCCATGATCATGGCCGAAGGCGATACCCGCAACGTGGTGGCAGGGCTTTACCGCAACCTTTACAACGGCATGGACAGTTTTCCCCTGATGGCGCTGCCCTTCTTCATGCTGGCGGGCGAGATTATGAACCGTGGCGGCATCACCATGCGGTTGGTGGAATTCGCCCAAGCCTTTATGGGCCATCTGCGCGGCGGGCTGGCGCATGTGAACATCCTGTCCTCGATGCTGTTCGCAGGCCTGTCAGGGTCTGCCGTGGCCGATACATCCGCCATCGGCTCCACGATGATCCCCGCGATGGAAAAGAACGGCTATACCCGCCGTTTCGCCGCGGCGATCACCGCGGCCAGTTCGGTGATCGGGCCGATCATCCCGCCATCAGGCATCATGATCATCTATGCCTATGTGATGGGCGAAAGCGTCGCATCGCTGTTTCTGGCAGGCATCGTGCCGGGGATTCTGGTGGGTGTCGGGCTGATGGTCATGGTCCGGCTGATGGCCGACCGCTATGATTTGCCCAAGGCCGAACGGATCGTCCATAAAAACCAGACCATCACGCCAGTGGAATATTGGGTCAGCTTTGCCCTGCTGCGGGTCAATTTCGCGGGACTGCTGATCGCGCTCTATTCCTTTATCGCTGGCCCTGTCGGGCTGGCGCGCGTGAATGACGCGGGCGACACGGTGCATGCGCTGAACCTTTGGGTCGTGTTCGCCGCCCTGCTGATCGCGTCGCATTTCATCCTGATGGGCTATCGCAAGCGCGTCACATCCGATTTCCGCATCGTGTGCAAAAAGGCGGTCGCACCGCTGCAAACGCCGATCATCATTCTGGGTGGCATCCTTGTCGGTGTCTTCACCCCGACCGAAGCCTCGGCCATCGCCGTCGCCTATGCGCTGATCGTGTCGTTCTTCGTGCTGCGGTCGATGAAACTGCGCGACCTGTCAGGCGTGCTGACACGCTCGGCCATCGCCACATCGGCGGTGCTGTTGCTGGTCGGGGCCGCTGTCGCGTTCAAGACTGTCGTGGCCTTGTCATATGCGCCGCAGATATTGTCGGATTATATCCTGTCGCTGTCCGAGAATCCGCTTGTCCTCTTGTTTCTCATCAACGTGTTATTGTTCATCGTCGGCATGTTCCTTGATGCGGGTCCGGCGATCATCATTCTGGGGCCGATCCTTGGACCAATCTTTGTCGATATGGGCGTGCATCCCGTGCATTTCGCCATCATCATGAGCGTGAACCTGACCGTGGGGCTGGCGACACCACCCATGGGGCTGGTGCTGTTCGTGGCCTCAACCGTGTCGGGCGAACGGGTCGAAACTATCGCTCGCGCGATTCTGCCGTTTCTGGCGGTGGAAATCGCCGTCATTTTCCTGATTACCTATGTCCCCGCCATTTCGATGACGGTGCCATACTTGGCAGGCTTTCTGGGCTGCGCGCCCGAAGTCGGCTTTTCTGCCTGTATCAGCCCCGCGCCGATACAGTAATCACCAGCATCCACAGGGAGGATACCATGCTGAAAAAACTGACCCAACTTGCCATGACCGCCGCCGTGCTTGTCACGCCGATGGCCCTGGCTGCACAGGATTTCACGATCCGCGCGACCGCCAATTCCAACACCGATGACGAAGATTACGACGGTCTGGTCGTGTTCAAGGATAATGTCGAAGCGGCCTCCAACGGACGCATCGCGGTGGAACTGTTCATCGGTACGCAGCTTTGCGCCACCGGCGAGGAATGCCTTGAAGGCGTCTCCGAAGGGTCCATCGACGTCTATATCTCCACCTCGGGCGGGGCCGCGGGGATTTTCCCTTATGTGCAGGTGCTTGACCTGCCCTATTTGATGTCCTCCGACCGCGTGGCCGAGGCCGTGCTGCAAGGCGATTTCGTACGCACCATGCGCGATATGGCACTGGCTGACAGCGGCAACACGATCCGCCTGATGACCATCGGCAATACCGGCGGCTGGCGCAACTTTGCCAATACCGAACGCCGCGTGCAGACCCCTGCCGATCTGCAAGGGCTGAAGCTGCGCACGGTCGTGGCCGACCTGCCGATCCAGCTGGTCGAGGCGATGGGCGCATCCGCCACCCCGATCCAGTGGCCAGAGCTGTTCACATCGCTGCAAACCGGCGTTGTCGAAGGCACCGCCAACGGTATCACCGATATCATGAACATGAAGTTCCCTGATGCCGGTCTGCAATACCTGACGCTGGACGGCCATTCCTACATGGGGGCGCTGTGGTGGATGAACAACGACGCTTTCCTTGCGATGCCAGAGGATCTGCGCCGCGTCGTGGTCGATGGGTTTGCCGCACTTCAGCAGGCGACATTCGCCTCGCCCAAGCGTAAATCCATCGCGGCCTATGAGGCATTCGTCGCAGGTGGCGGTGACCTTTACGTCCCTTCGCCCGCGGAAAAGGCGCTGTTCGCCGAAGCCGCAGCGCCGGTCTATGACTGGTTCAGCGCCAATGTCCAAGGCGGCCCCGATATGCTGACCGCCCTGCAAGAGGCTGTCGCCAAAGTCGAGGCCGATATGGCCGCAGGCTATGAGAGCGATCTGAACTGATAAGGGTCCGGACGGCGGGGTAAACCCCGCCCTACGGCACCAAATTGCGTAGGTCGGGGTTATCCCCGACCTATTTTCGTGGCGACGGGGTGAACCCCGCCCTACGCCAATACCCCTTGCACCGCATCGTATTGCGACAGGAAAACCTTGCCGGTCAGCTGGTGCAGGAAATGCTGTTCGGCCAGACGGTCCATCACGGGGCCTTTCACCTCTGACAGATGCAGTTTCACATCCATCTCGCGCAGGCGGTCGTTGATCGCCTCCAGCGATTCCAGCGCGCTGAAATCAATCTCGTTGATCGCCGCACATTGCAGGATGACGTGCCGCACCTCTTTGTCACCGGCAACGCGGGCCTGAATCCGGTCCTCCAGATAACGGGCATTGGCAAAATAGAGGCTTTCATCCACCCGCAGCGTCACGATGCTGGGGTGCGTGATGACCTTGTGGCGCAGGATATTGCGGAAATGTTCGGTACCAGGCACTTGGCCCACTTCTGCGATATGCGGCTTGGACGACCGGTACAGATGCAACAGCACCGACAAAAGCACACCTGCGGAAATCCCCGCCTCGACCCCCAAGGCCAGCGTCAGCAGGATCGTCGTGGCGACAGCCGCGAAATCACCACGGTTATAGGCCCAGCTGCGTTTCAGGATCGAGAAATCCACAAGGCTCAGCACTGCCACGATGATCGTCGCGGCCAAGGTCGCGGTGGGCAGGAAATAGATCAGCGGCGTCAATGCGACGGCCGCAATCGCCAGCCCGACGGCAGTAAAGGCCCCCGCAGCCGGTGTCGCCGCACCCGCATCAAAGTTCACGACAGACCGCGAAAATCCGCCCGTCACCGGAAAGCCACCTGTCAGCGATGCGCCGATATTGGCGACCCCCAGACCGATCAATTCCTGATCGGGGTCGATGCGCTGGCGTTTCTTGGCGGCCAGCGTCTGCGCCACGGAAATCGATTCCACAAAGCCGATGATCGAGATCAGGAAGGCCGGCAGCAGCAACTGCCCCAGCAAAGCGGGTGAAAAGGATGGCAGGGTGAACGGCGGCAGGCTTTGCGGCACATCGCCCACGATCTTGACGCCGCGCGCGTCCAGCCCCCAGTACCAAACCGCCGCCGTGGTCGCCACAACCACCACGATGGGGCCGAGTTTCACCAGAAACCCCGTCAGCCCCGCACCAAGGCCCAGCTTGGTCAGCACAGGTTTCAACCCCTTGCGCACCCAGAACAAAAACCCCGTCGCCAGCACGCCGATCAGCGCGGTGATCCAGTTGATCCCGCCCAGATTGCTGCCGAGCGACACCACCAGTTCGGCAAGGTTATGCCCGTCCACGCTGATCCCAAGGATATGTTTCAACTGGCTGGCCGCGATGATGATCCCCGATGCCGTGATGAACCCCGCAATCACCGGATGCGACAGGAAATTCGCCACAAATCCCAGCCGGAACAGGCCCATCGCGACCAGAATGACCCCTGACAACCCCGCCAGCGACAGGGCGGCCACGGCATAGCCCATGGTGCCTTGTTCGACGATATTGCTGAGGGCTGCCGCCGTCATCAGCGACACCACCGCGACCGGCCCTACGGCCAGGCTGCGGCTGGTGCCGAACACGGCATACAGCATGATCGGCACGATCGAGGCATAAAGCCCCGCCTCGGCCGGCAAGCCCGCCAGCAGCGCATAGGCAAGCGATTGCGGGATCAACATGATCGTCACGATAAAGGCGGCGGTCAGGTCATTGCCAAGGTCGGAACGGGTATACTCCCGCCCCCATGTCAGGATGGGCAGGTAACGGGTCAAACGGGTATTCATCTATTTCTGGCCAGTTGGGCCGCTTGCAAAGGCTGCAAGCGGAAAGGTGAGCGCAAGATCAGACCTTGCAGGTACGCATGCCAAGAATGGTGTAGAGCGGGCAGGACCGCGTTGCGGCAACCCCCAGCATCACCAAGCCTACCACGAAAGAGAGGATCGTAGCGAGAGTGCTGTCAAACAGCGCCATGCCGCTGACAAAAGGCAACGCCAGAAGAACGATACCCAAGATGCCACGGATGATCCGGTCGAGAGTGCCAACATTAACTGTCATTTCAAAGGCTCCTTCATCAAGCTGCCAAAGGTCTAGCGCAATCGCCCCACCTGTGTCGGTGATATTGTCACAGACCCAATGATCAGCCGTGATGCCGCGCCACATCCTGCAATCCTGCACGATCCGCGATCATGACGGCCCCGCGCGCCCGCGCGATCCAGCCGCGGCGCTGGAATTCCTGCAGCTGGCGCGACACGACTTCGCGCGCGGTGCCCAGCTCGACAGCCAGTTTCTGATGCGTGGTGGCGATCCGGTCATCGCCATGCGACAGTTTCAACAGCTTGTCTGCAAGCCGCACGTCGATCCGCTGGAATGCGACCTCGTCAATCATCAAGAACAGATCGGTGATCCGCTTGGAAAAGGCGGCAAAGACGAAATTGCGAAAGGATTTGGACTGCGCGACCAGATCATCGAACACATCGCGCGGCACGGCAGCGGCCCGCACATCGGTTTCGGCAATACCCGTGGCGGCGTAATCATCATAAGCCAGCAGGCAGGCCGTGGTCAGCACGCAGCTTTCGCCCGCCTCGATCCGGTACAGCACGATCTCGTGGCCGGTGTCGGACACTTGCTGGACACGCACGGTGCCCACCAGCAAGAACAGCATGTTTTCCGGCGATTTGCCGGGGCCGAAAATCACTGTGCCCGCAGGGGCCGTCACAACCGCGCTACGCGCCAAAAGCTGCGCCTTGATGGCGGGTTCCAGCCGCGCCAGCCCGGCAAACCTGTCCAGCCACATGTCGTCCTGCGCCATTCTTTCCGCCTCGCTTTGTTACAAATACTCCCCGCGCGGCGCGCGTCACCCACGCCGGATCAACACGCCCAGATCAGCAACATTGGTGCCGGTCGCGCCGGTCAGCAACAGACCATCCGCCTGCGCCAAGGCGGCATAGCTGTCGTTATTGGCCAAAAGCGGTGCCAGATCCGCAATCTTGCTCAAACTGTCCTGATCCACAATGCCACCTGCGGCATCGGTCGGCCCGTCGCGCCCGTCGCTGCCCGCCTGCAGGCAGGTCCAGTCCCCCCAGCCGCGGTCTGCGGCGGCGATGGCGATGCGCAGCGCCAGTTCCTGATTGCGCCCGCCACGGCCGGTGCCTTGCAGCATGACCGTCGTCTCGCCCCCCCAAAGCGTGATACCCGGGCGCGCCTGATCGCAGATCAGTTGCGCGGCATCGGCCACGTCGCCAGTGACGGGTGCGGCGATCACATGCGCCACACCCGCCGCCTGCGCCATGGCGGCAACGCTTTGCCCGTTCGATCCGATCAGGATGTTGCACGCGGCAGGCAGGTCCGGCGCGGGGCGGGCCTGCGCCAGATGATCGCGCACCGATGGCGGCACGCAGTCCCAAAGGTTGGCATCGCGCAGCAGCGTTTCCGCCTGCGCCGCTGTGCCGATGGGCGGCGCGGTCGGTCCGCTGGCAATTGCGCTCAGATCGTCGCCCACGACATCGGACAGGATCAATGCGGTGACTTTGTTGGGGGCGGCATGGCGCAGAAACCCGCCACCCTTGAGATCTGACAATTGCTGGCGGATCAGGTTCATGGCGCGGATGTCCAGCCCCGAGGCCAGCAGCAGATTGTTCACCGCGATCTTGTCGGCCAATGTCAGCGCGCCTGCGGGGGCAGGCAGCAAGGCCGACCCACCGCCCGAAATCAGCGCCAGCACCGGGCCTTGGGCCGCGCGCAAGGCCACGATCACCGCCTGCGCGGCTTTTGCGCCACTTTCATCCGGCACCGGATGACCCGCGGCAAACACCTCTGCCCCGTCCAGCGGTTGGGCGTTTTCGTAATTGGTCACGACGATGGCTGGCACACCGGAAAAGCGGGCCAAGGCCGCCTGCGCCATGCCGCGCGCGGCCTTGCCGACCGCCACGATCAGCGCCGGCTCCGGCAGATCATCCAGATGGCGCGTCACCGCCGCCACCGGATCAGCGGCCTGCACACCGGCGTCAAACAGCCGCCGCGCAGTGCTGCGCATATCGTTCATATCGGACCTCTTTTCGGCCTGCGTAAGGTGGATCATGATCCACCTTACCTGCCGGATTTACAAGGTCACAGGTAGCGGTTCACCAGATTTTCCAGCCGTTCCTGACGGCCCGACCGTGGCGCAGGGTTGATCCCTTCCGCCATCACCCTGGCGGTGATCGCATCCAGATCACTGGCCAGCAGCGCACGGCCCGCCTCTGTGTCCCAACCCGCGTAACGGGCATCGCGCGCGGATTCGAGCTTGCCATCTTCCAGCATCGCCGCTGCCGCCTTCAGCCCCGCCGCACAGGCATCCATGCCGCCGACATGCGCAAGGATCAGATCCTCGGCATCAAGGCTCTGGCGGCGCAATTTGGCGTCAAAATTGGTCCCACCCGTGGTGAAACCACCGGCGCGCAGCACCTCGTAATAGGCCAGCGCCATTTCCGGCACATTATTGGGAAACTGGTCAGTATCCCAGCCGGACTGGTAATCGTTGCGGTTCATATCGACGGACCCGAAAATTCCCAATTCACGCGCCATCGCCAGTTCATGTTCAAACGAATGGCCCGCCAGAATGGCATGGCCCTGTTCGATGTTCATCTTGACCTCGCCTTCCAGGCCAAACTCCTTAAGGAAACCGTAAACCGTGGCGACATCGTAATCATATTGATGCTTGGTCGGCTCTTGCGGCTTGGGTTCGATCAGGATCGCGCCTTTGAAACCCATCTTGTGCTTGTAATCGACAACCATCTGCAACATCCGCCCCGCCTGCGCGCGTTCGCGGCCCATGTCGGTGTTCAGCAGGGTTTCATAGCCTTCGCGCCCGCCCCACAGGACATAGTTTTCGCCCCCCAGTTTCATGGTCGCATCCATGCAGGTCTTGATCGTGGCGGCAGAAAACGCGAACACATCAGGATCAGGGTTTGTCGCCGCCCCCGCCATGAACCGTTTGTGCGAAAACAGGTTCGCCGTCCCCCAAAGCAGTTTGACGCCGGTGGCTTCCATCTTGGCGGCGAAATAGTCCACAATCTCTTCCAGATTGCGGGTATTTTCCGCGAAACTGTTTCCTTCGGGGCGCACATCGGCGTCGTGGAAACAGAAATAGGGGACGTTCAATATCTGGAACATCTCGAAGGCGGCATCGGCCTTCATGCGGGCTGCATCCATGCTGTCGCCGAACCATGGCCGGTCAAAGGTTTGTCCGCCGAACGGGTCCCCACCCGGCCATGCAAAGGAATGCCAATAGGCAGCGGCAAAGCGCAGATGATCCTTCAGCGTCTTACCCATCACCACCTCGTCGGGATTGTAATGGCGGAAGGCGAAGTCATTGTCGCTGTCCGGCCCCTGATAGGTGATGGCGGGGATGCCTTTGAAGAAATCGGTCATGATAGTCCTTTCAGTGCGGTATAGCTGGCGCGATAGCGCGCATGGGCCTGCGAAAAGGCCGCGGTCAGTTTGGTGTCGGGGTCGATCGTGCGGGCGATCTTGGGCGCTGTGGCAATCTCGGCCCCAGCCCCCGTTGCCGCCATCAGCCCAAGGCGGGCCGCCCCATATGCCCCGCCGAAATCACCCGCGACAGGCAGGGCGATGGGCAGGTCCAGCGATGTGGCAATCGCCTGCACCCAGTAATCCGACCGCGACCCGCCGCCGACGGCGATCAGGCGGGTGATCTTGGTGCCGGTGCTGGCCAGCGCGTCATGGCAATCGCGGATCGCATGGGTCACACCTTCCAATACAGCACGCGCCATCGCCGCGCTGTCGGTTGCGTGATCCAGATGCAAAAACGCGCCACGGATCGCGGCATCATTATGCGGGGTCCGTTCCCCGCCCAGATAGGGCAGAAACAACGGCTTGCCCGGCGCCTGCAAGGCCCCCAGATCAGCGGTCAGCGTGGCGGCGGGTTTGTCCGCCACATGCGCAAACCAGTTCAGCGCATCGGCAGCAGCAAGGATCACGCCCATCTGGTGCCAAGTGTTTGGCAGCGCATGGCAGAATGTATGCACCGCGCTGGCGGCATCGGGCTGATAGGCATCGCTGGCCGCGAACAGCACGCCGGATGTGCCCAGCGAGACAAAGGCATCGCCTGCCTTGACCACACCGACACCCACGGCGCTGGCGGCATTGTCACCACCGCCGCCCGCAACGACCACGCCATGCGGCAGGCCCCAACGGGTCGCCAATGCATCACGCAGCTGCCCCGACACGTCGGAGCCTTCCACCAATCGCGGCATCTGCGCGCGGGTCAGGCCGGTCGCGGCCAGCAGGTCATCGGACCAATCGCGCTTGGCCACGTCCAGCCAGCTGGTGCCAGCAGCGTCCGACATTTCGGCCACAGCCTCGCCCGTCAGCCACAGGCGCAGGTAATCTTTCGGCAGCAGAACACGGGCGACACGGGCAAAAATCGCGGGTTCATGCCGCGCCACCCAGACAAGTTTCGGCGCGGTAAAGCCAGCAAAGACGATATTGCCGGTCAGCGCGCGGAACCGCGGGTCGGCGTCCAGTTCAGCCGCCTCAGCGGCGGAACGCGTATCATTCCACAAGATACACGGGCGAAGCACCGCGTCACTTGAATCCAGCAAGGTCGCACCATGCATATGCCCCGACAGGCCAATACCGCAGACAGCGCCCAGCGAAACCTGCGCCGCCAAAGACTGCATCACGGCATCTGCCGCATCTAACCAACTGGACGGTGCCTGCTCGGACCACCCCTGCGCCAGGCGTGCGACCTGCAATGGGGCCGTCGCCTCGGCCAAGATGGCCTGCGCGTCGTCGATCAGAACAGCCTTGAGACCCGAGGTTCCCAGATCAAGACCAATATACATATCAGTTTTGTTGTTTTTTGGGGTTTTTTCCCATGATGATCATCGACAGGATATCATCCTCGGTCACATCCTCGACACGTTCGTTGCCGATCAACTGACCGTTTTTCATCACGGCCACACGGTCACACAAGTCCATCATTTCGCGGGTGTCGTGACTGATCAGGAATATCCCAAGCCCTTGGTTTTTCAGCTCTTTGATCAGATCAGCGACCATTTCCGTTTCGTGGACGCCCAAAGCCGCTGTCGGTTCATCCATGATCAGGATGCGTGCGTTGAAATAGACCGCGCGCGCAATTGCCACCGATTGACGCTGGCCACCCGATAGCGCGCTGACAGGCTCTTTGAACTTTTTGAAATTCGGATTGAGCTGCGCCATGATCCTGCGGGTTTCAGCTTCCATGCTGGCATCATCCAGAAACCCAAACCGGGTCGTCAATTCGCGCCCCAGAAACAGATTGCTCGCGGCGTCCAGATTATCGGCCAAGGCCAAGGTCTGATAGATCGTCTCGATATTCAAATTCCGGCTATCACGCGGGCTGGTAATCTGGGCTTTCTTGCCTTCGATCCAGAACTCGCCACTATCGGCCTGATAGGCGCCAGACAAGCACTTGATCAGCGTGGATTTGCCCGCTCCGTTGTGGCCTAGAAGGCCCACAACTTCACCAGCATAAAGATCGAGCGACACCCCATCGACAGCACGGATGCCGCCAAAGGCAATCGAGATATTCCGCATTTCAACCAGCGGGGTCCCTGAACGTAAATCAGTCATCAAAAGGTCCCCTTACTTGACGTTTTTGCGGTAGAGATTGTCGAGGTAGACAGCGAGCACGAGAACCGAACCAACGACGATCTGCTGCACGGATGTATCAAAACCGATCAAGACCATGCCCGATTGCAGACTTTGCATCACCAGGGCACCCAGAATTGCGCCATAGATCGTACCAATGCCACCCGCCAGTGATGTACCGCCGATCACCGCTGCGGCGATCACATAGAGTTCGTCCAACAGGCCCAAGGCGTTTGTCGCAGAATTCAGACGCGCGGATGCTACAACAGCAGCCAGTCCCGCCAATGACCCCATCAACATAAAGATGCGCATCGTCATCCATTTGACATTAATGCCTGCCAGCTCTGCCGCTTCGGGGTTTCCACCGATGGCAAACACATTGCGGCCAAACCGCGTGCGCTTGACCAGAATGGTCATCAAGACCCCGACAACCACAAGGATCAGCACAGGAATGGCAAAGCCATGACTGATGAAAAGACCTTCGGGCGGAACGGTGATGTTATTTGCTGCGGCATATTGATTCACGATGCCGCGCGGCCAAGGATAGGAATTCACCAATAGCACTGAACCGATAACAAGCGCGCATGACGTGCCGCCGACGGTCAGTTCACCCCATATCGGGCGCTGTGCAAAGCCGTGTCTTTGGCGACTCCGGCGGCTTGAAACCATCATCCAGACGATGGCGATGCAAACGATAATCCCGACAACCCAACTGCCCGTAGCGCCGATCGTGCCATATGGACCGCCACCCAAAAGCTGGAAGGTTGAATCCACAGGCGAGATCGTTTTGCCGTTATTCGCCAGAAATGCCGCGCCGCGCCACACCAAAAGCCCGCCCAGCGTGACGATAAAGGCCGGGATCCCGCGATAGGCAATCAACCAGCCGTGAAATGCACCAATCGTCATCCCCATCAGAATGCCGATGGTCGCGGTAACGATCCAGATCAGCGGATGACCCAAGCCCAGATATTGCGGCAAGATTTCAACCTGAACGATCCCCATTGTCATGCCGGTCACGCCCAACAGCGCGCCCACGGACAAATCAATGTGGCGGGTCACAATCACCAGCACCATCCCTGTCGCCATGATGCCAATCGACGAGGTTTGCACTGACAGGTTCCACAGATTGCGCGGCGTTAACATGGCGCCGAACCCGTTGAAAACCGCGCCGTAGATATGAAAACCGAACCAGATCAAGGCAAGCGCGCCAAACATCCCCAACAGGCGGGTATCAATTTCAGTCCCTTTGAGAAACTTGCCTATCAGCCCAAGGTCTTGCTGGCCGCTTTTGGTTTCAGCAGAGGCGTCAGAGGCCTCGGTCGTATCAGTCATACTCTTGTTCCCATGTTGCATTGGCCAAGCAACCGCAACTCTATCCGGCAATGAAAATGCGGCGGCTGTCACTGCGTCTGGACATGGCTGTTGGCCAGACTGACATGCCGGCAAATAAAAGACCGGCGCCCGGTTTTTGCCGGGCGCCGGTCAGTTCACAGCTTATTCGCAGCCAGCAACGCCAGCGATCGCGCCTTCACAAGCTTGCGCTTTCGAGATGTGGCCTGCGTCGATTGCAACATTCAGGTTGTCGCGTGTCAAAGGTGTTGGGTCCAACAGGATCGCGTTCACAGGGATCCCCTTCTCACCGTTCGAGAAGACACCAGCGCCGTCGATGGCCGCCATGGCTGTACCGCTTGCAAGGTCAGATGCGATCTGACCGGCCGCAGCACCCAATGCGCGGGCGTCTTTCCAGACAGATACTGTCTGCAAACCACGTGCAACGCGGTTGATCGCAGCCAAATCACCGTCTTGACCGCCAACTGGGATCACAAGACCCTGGGCGCTCAGCGCTGCAACAACACCGCCGGCCATGCCGTCGTTCTGGGACAGAACCGCATCAACGTCGTTGTTGTTGGCGGTCAGGATCTGCTCCATGTTGCGCTGCGCGCTTTCTGGCTTCCACGCGTCAGAGAAGGCTTCGCCCACGATAGTGATCGCACCCGAATTGACGCTGTCGCCGATGACTTCCATCATGCCCTGCAGCAAGAAACCGGCATTCGGGTCACCTGGGTCACCTTTGATGATGGCGTAATTGCCTTCAGGCTGCACATCCAGAACGGATTGCGCGATGATCCGGCCAACGCCGACGTTGTCAAATGTCAGATAAAATGTGCGGTCATCTTCGATCAGACGGTCATAGCCGATGACAGGGATGCCTTCGTTGGCGGCTGCGTCGATTGCAGGCCCGATCGCATCTTTGTCCCAAGCGTTAATGATCAGGACGTCAACACCTTGGCTCATCAGTGCCTCGATGTCTGTCAGCTGCTTTGCCGCAGACGACTGCGCATCGGCGGACACATAGGTGTTGCCGTTGGCTTCAATCGCAGCGACCATGGCAGCTTCATCGATTTTCCAGCGCTCTTCTTGAAAGCTGGCCCAGGATACGCCAACGCGCATGCCCTCTGCCAAAGCAGCCGAGTTGAAACCGACCACGGCAATTGCCGCGACGAGAATGGATTTATGCATGTTTTCCTCCCAATGATGTGCCCCCATGCACTGAGGGCGCGGGTTTTTGACCCCACGAAAGCCAAAATGCCAAATTTAATTCAGTTGTCAAAATAAAAATTGCCGAAAATTAGAAAATTTCGCTTTTCGACCGCAGAAAAATTGGGCAGACTTTGAAAACACCCGTAAACCACTCGGTCTCTGGTCATTAATAATTCAGGCCGTAAATTATGTACGACGTTATCTCATCGCAAAGCGACGAATCGCCTGCCCCAGCTGGGTGCGGCCCGCTGCTGCCGGCCACCCATGGCGAGAGCAAACCGTTGCGCCAGCAGATTTTTGAGCATGTCCGCGCCGAAGGCCGCGCGGCCCGTACAGACGTGACCCGCGCCTTGGGAATCAGTGCCGGATCAGCAACGACACTGACCGCTGACCTGATCACCGCAGGCCTGTTGCGCGAGGTTGAGGGGCTGACACGCGAATTGGGGCGTGGACGCCCGCCCGTCGCGTTGGAAGTGGTCCCCGAAGGTCGCTACGTCATCGGAATCAAACTGTCGGACGAGGTCCATTCCGCCGTTTTGACAGATTTCGCAGGCCAGATGCTGGCCGATGCATCCTTGGCGACCCTGCCCACACGCAAATCCATGGATGCGATTCTGGAAGAAATCGACGCCTTGATGGATCTGGTACTGAAAGCTGCGGGCAAATCGCTGTCCGATATTTCCGCGGTGGGTGTCGGGTTGTCAGGTCTGGTTGACCACAGCACTGGCATGGTCGCCTGGTCCCCTTTGCTGAGCGGACGGGATACGGATTTCCAGACCGCCTTTGTCGGGCGTTTCGGCGTGCCGCTGCTGGTGGACAATGATTCCAACGTCCTGACCCTTGCCGAACTGTGGTTTGGCGCGGGGCGGTCGATGTCGGATTTTGCCGTCGTCACGATCGAACACGGTGTCGGGATGGGGCTGGTGCTGGATAATCGGCTGTTTCGGGGATCGCGCGGGATGGGGCTGGAATTGGGCCATACCAAGGTGCAGCTTGATGGCGCGCTGTGTCGGTGTGGCCAGCGTGGGTGTCTTGAAGCCTATCTGGCCGATTATGCCCTTGCCCGCGAAGCCGCGACCGCCCTGCACCGCAATCCACGCAATCAGCAAAGCGCGCATGCGATGCTTGATGCCTTGTTCTCGCAGGCGAAATCCGGGAACGAGGCGGCGCGCACGATCTTTCGCCGCGCGGGGCGCTATCTTTCGGTGGGTCTGTCGAATGTCATCCAGCTTTTTGATCCTGAATTGATCATTCTGTCTGGCGAGCGGATGCAATACGATTACCTGTATGCTGACGAGGTGATTGCCGAAATGCAAAAACTGACGCTGACATCGGGGCGCGCGCCGTGCCGTATTGAAACCCATGCATGGGGTGATCTGGTGTGGGCGCGGGGTGCCACCGCTTTGGCATTGGCGGCCGTCACGGACGCAGCCTTGGGTGAAGCGCGGGCATGATCCGGTTTGTGGTCCTGTGCCTGATGGCCATGCCTGCAACGGCGCAACCAGTTTTTGAAAATCGGTCGGACGCCCTGCCTACCCATGTCTATGGCGGCGGATGGGAACATTTTGTCGGCGGCGGTGTCGCTGTCTTCGACTGCAACGGCGACACATTGCCCGATATTTTTGCAGCGGGCGGCGAAAACCCGGCAGCCCTATTCATGAACGCCGGCGACTTTCGCTTTCAACCGGTCGGCTTGCCGGACATGTCCGGCGTGACAGGTGCGTATCCTGTGGACATCAACGCCGACGGACATATGGATCTATTCGTCTTGCGGGTCGGGCAAAATCAGGTGCTTTTGGGCAGCGGGGCCTGTGGTTTCGACACAGGGTTCCCGCTGCCGGCGGATGACGCATGGTCCACAGCTTTTTCGGCATGGTGGGAAGATGACGGCTATCCTGTTATGGCCGTCGGCAATTATGTGGATCGCGCCAATCCCGACGGCCCGTTCCAGGTCTGCGACGCCAACCAGATTTTGCGCCCCTCGCCGCAAGGCAGCTACCAAAGCACGGCGCTGACGCCAGGCTTTTGCCCCTTGTCGATCCTTGCCGCCAAGGATGCGCGTAAGCGATCCACTTTGCGGATATCGAACGACCGCCAATATTATGTGCGCGGTGGCTACGAACAGATGTGGGATATCAAGGACCAACGCTTTCTCGGGCCTGAAGACAACTGGAAACAGGTCTCGCTCTGGGGGATGGGGATCGCCAGCCGCGACCTGACTGGCGACGGGCGCGACGAGGTTATGCTGACCTCGATGGGGGATCAACTGATGCAGGTGGCCCAGCCTGACGGCACCTATGCCAATGCGCCCTTTAGTATCGGGACCTATGCCCATCGCCCGCATACCGGCGATGACGGGCGGCCATCCACCGGCTGGCACGCGGAATTTGCCGATGTGGATAATGACGGTCGCGCTGATCTGTTCATCGCCAAAGGAAATGTGGACCAGATGCCGGGGCTGGCGATGGCTGACCCCAATAACCTGTTGATGCAACAGCCCGATGGCACATTTGTCGAGGCAGCCCAGACCGCAGGCGTCGCCACAACGGCGCGGTCACGGGGTGCGGCTTTGGCCGATTTCGACGGCGACGGGCGGTTGGACCTGATCGTCGTAAACCGCCGCGCCCCGCTGGAGATTTACCGCAACGTGACAGACGGCACCGGCAACTGGCTGACCGTGGCGCTGACCCAGTCGGGCGGCAACCGCAACGCCATCGGCGCGGTTGTCATGGTCACGACGGACAGCGGCAGGCAAAGCCAGCAAAACACCATCGGCGGTGGCCATGCGGGCGGCAAGGCGCTGCCGCTGCATTTCGGTCTGGGCGATGCGGATCGTGCGACAGTGACCGTGACATGGCCCGACGGGGCGCAAAGCACGCATCAGGTGCAGGCGAATGCGTCCCTAACCTTCGGGCATCCGCGCGACCGTTAGGCCGCTGGGCACCGCATCGGGGATACCCAGAACGCCCGCCTGCGCATTGGGATCGGTCAGACTGTCCAGAAAGGCCAGCAAGGCATCAACGGCGGCATCGTCACCCGTGACCGGCGCAACCGTCACCGCCGCGGCAATCGCGGCACTGTCAGACAGCCCGCGGCTGTCATCGACCGGCAGGTCGGGCAGAAGCGCAAGGTCAAGTGTGTAAGCCTCCAGCGCCGCCACCGGATCAAGATGCGCGACCAGAAATTCGCGCAGATCGGCATAGGCCCCCGAATGGCCATAAGGGCCGGTCAGCGCCACATTGCGCAGGCTGGGCGTACGAAAGGCATACATATCCGCCGGATCACCCGTGACACGGAACCGGCCAAGGTCGCTGGCATGGCTTTCGAACCGTTCGGCCTTGCCCGGTCCGATCTGCGGCACGCCCGTTGCGTGAAACTGGTGGTCGGTCAGGAAAGGGCCGGCATGGCAGGACACGCAGCCCGCATCGCCATAAAACAGCGCCATGCCAGTGGCGGCGGGTTCGGGCAATGTGGCCTCGCCGCGCAGGACCGCGTCAAAGGGGGCATTGTCGGACCGCCATTCCAGTTCCATAAAAGCCGCGACAGCGTTGGATATATCGGTGAACCCGATCTGGTCGGGGCTGCCGATATGGTCATAAACGGCAATGAAGGCATCGCCATAGGCCGGAATATCCGCGACGCGTTGGGCGATGATGTCCCAAGCCCCGCTCTGCCCCGTGATCATGCCGCGCCGCACGGCTTGGGCCACATCGTTTTCGCTGTAATGCCCGGCCATCTCATCGGCGGAGAGCACCGGAAACATCGTCTGCGCCGACAAAAGCGAGACAAAGCCCGCCACCATGTCATCGGCCAGCGGTGTGCGCAGGCCGCCGGGGCGGGCGGGGTCCACCTCGATCCGGCCATCGGCAAACAACACGTTGAATTCATGTGCGCCCAGATTGAACAAGGCGGGCGAATTGCGTGGAATCCGCTGTTCGGGCATATTGGCCGCATCGGCCAGGCGGTCAGGGCCCAGCCCCTTGCCGCCATCGCCCAAGCCCAGCGACAGCCCGTCGCTGGTGCCAAAATCAGGATGGTGACAAGTCGCGCAAGACACATCGCGGTTGCCTGACAGGATCGGGTCGTAGAACAACAGCTGGCCCAATTCCGCCTCGATCAGGCTGACAGGCTTGAAATCCGCATCCGTCAGCGGCGGTGGCAGATCCTGCGCTGCCGCACTGCCCGCCATGACGGTAAAACCCAAAACCAGACGCATGTGATCCCCCCGTGTTGCGCGGATCGTATCACTTGCCAAAAAGCACTGGCAAGCCTGCGTTATTCCATCCGCTTGCGAATCCGGCTGACCAGGGTCCAAACCAGAAGCAAGACAATTGGCGTAGCCACGGCTGTCATCACAGGTTTGGTGATGCCGAACGCCGCTTCCAGCGGGGCGGCCATGTAAAGCGCCAGGTTGACGGCGTAATAGCTGATCGCGACGACGGACAGCCCCTCGACCGTGCGTTGCAGGCGCAGTTGCAGATCGGCGCGCTTGTCCATGCTGGTCAGCAATTCCTGATTCTGCGCCGAACGTTCCACATCGACCCGGGTGCGCAACAGATCGCCCGCCCGCAGCGCGCGTTCAGACATCGCGTAAAGCCGCGCCTCGGTGGATTTGACGGTGCGCATCGCGGGATCGAAACGGCGCATCATGAATTCACCGAATGTCTGGCGACCGGCAAAGCGTTCTTCGCGCAGAACCGAAATGCGCTGGTTGACGATGGTTTCATAGGCCCCCGCCGCCCCGAACCGGAATGTGGTCTGCGCGATCGTATTCTCGATCTCGGCCGAGACCTGCAACAGCGATTGCAGCACCTTGGCGGCGTCGGCCATCGGCAGGCGCATGTCTTCCAGCAGGCTGGTCAGGATCTGGTCGAATTCCGCCATCTTCGGCCCCAGCGAACGCGCCTTGGACAAGGCCAGCATCGACATCGCCTTGTAGGTTTCGATCTCGCACAGGCGCTGGACGACACGGCCGATCCGGCGGTCATCGACATGCGGCCGCGCGAAAACCGCAAAACGCATATGCCCTGCGGTATCGATGCGAAAATCGCCCGCGATCACCAGATCGTTTTCCACTACCCGGCTGATGGCAAGACTTTCCGGCACGAACCAATCTTTTGCTTTTTCAACGATGCCGTCATCACCCTCAACCACCTCGATCCGGATCAGGGCGGATGTCACGCGGGTACCCGGCGCCTTGGACAGCCAATCATCGGGGAAAACGTCAAAGGTTGCGGCATCGAAAGGGCGCACTGCGACCCCGTCGCCAAAGACCGTGTAGGTCACGAATTCAGTATGGCTTTCCCATTTCAGCTGATGCTTGCCGATGGTGCCGAAATAATGCGTGGCATCGGGTTGTGGATGCTGCGCGCCGAACCGGTCCAGCAGGTCGATCAGATGCGCACGGTCCGCCGCACGGTCACGGCCCGCCGCATTGCTGGCAGGCTTGATCGCCAGATAGGCCGCACGGCTGGGCGCGCCCACGGCCGGAAATGGCCGCGCATGCAGTTCATTCGCCATGGTATAGCGCAGGGGATGGTCGGCAATCGGCGGCATGGTCAGGCGCTTTCACAAACAGATGACGACCACACTAGCGCAGCAAATCAGAGTGTAAATATAAAATCGTTGATTTATAATTACTTAGTAGCACACAAAGGTATACGGTGGACGGCACGGGGCGGGGCAGGCTAGAAAACGCCATGTCGCGTATCTTGTTGTTCAACAAACCTTACGGCGTGCTGTCGCAATTCACCGATGCGCGCAGCCCCTCGCCGCGCCCGACGCTGTCGGGCTTTGTCACCGTGCCCGGCGTCTATCCCGCAGGCCGTCTGGACCGCGACAGTGAAGGATTGCTGGTCCTGACCGATGATGGCGCCTTGCAGGCGCGGATCGCAGATCCACGCCACAAACTGCCAAAAACCTATCTGGTGCAGGTCGAAGGCGCGCCGACTGACGCCGATCTGGCCCCGCTGCGGCACGGCGTGACGCTGAACGATGGCCCCACGCGGCCTGCTCAGGTGCAGTTGATCGCACCCCCCGCCTTGTGGGAGCGCGACCCGCCTGTCCGGTTTCGCAAAGCGGTGCCGGATCAGTGGATCGAGATCACGATCCACGAAGGTCGCAACCGGCAAGTGCGCCGGATGACCGCGCATATCGGTTTTCCGACGTTGCGGCTGGTGCGCTGGCGGATCGGGTATTGGACATTGGACGGGCTGGCGCCGGGTGGCTGGCGGGATGCCGCGCTGCTGTGATGTGACGGCAGGTGCGCAAGGTTTTTTTCGGACGAAAAACCTTCGGCGCGCGGACTGGTCTGTCGGGGTGACACGCCAGACAATGGTGCGGTCGGGGGGACTCGAACCCCCACGAATGTTACTTCACAGCGACCTCAACGCTGCGCGTCTACCAATTCCGCCACGACCGCAAGTCCATAGGCTGGTAAGTGCCGTTCTCATAGACGAGGCGATTTGCGATGCCAAGGGGAAATCATGTCCCTTTCCATCGCCCATCTGGGCGCTTATCTCCAACGCATGGTAGACTGGATCATCAGTGACGGGCTAACAGCCTATGACGACGCGCTGGCCTTTATGGAGGCCCGCGTCAACGCGATCATCGCGGGCGCGGCGGATGAGTGTATCTGGCTGCTGGAACATCCGCCGCTTTATACCGCGGGGACATCGGCCAAAGCGGCGGACCTGATCACCCCTGACCGGTTCCCAGTGCATGACGCGCGGCGCGGCGGCGAATACACCTATCACGGGCCGGGGCAGCGGGTTGTCTATGTCATGCTTGACGTGGGCAAGCGCGGACACGACCTGCGCCGCTTTGTGCAAGATCTGGAAAACTGGGTCATTGGCACGCTGGACACTTTCAACATCAAGAGCGAGATCCGGCCGGGCCGCGTCGGCGTCTGGGTGCAGCGCCCGGACAAGCCGCGCAATGCGGACGGCGCGCTGGCCGAGGACAAGATCGCCGCAATCGGGATTCGCATGCGCAAATGGGTGTCGTTCCATGGCCTTGCGATCAATGTGGACCCAGACCTGTCGCATTTCGATGGCATCGTCCCCTGCGGTATTCGTAATCACGGCGTGACGTCGCTGGTGGACCTTGGCCTGCCTGTCAGCATGGCCGATCTGGATGTTGCCCTGCGGCAGCGTTTCGCGGATATCCTGTAGGGTGGATTTCAATCCACCCTACGCGGTCAGTGGGTCCCCAGCCTGCGCCAATTTAACCCAGCATCCAGACCGTATCCGCAGTTGCCCATACCCAAACAAGTGACTAGAACGGCTTGTAACGACCGCCATTTATTGAATCGGCGGCGTCGATCTGTAGCCAAAACGAGGAGAGCCACATGGCGGACGCAGCCATCCACGGCGACGCACATCAGGACAACCGGAGTGTCTTTACACGGTGGTTCATGTCCACCAACCACAAGGACATCGGGATCCTGTATCTGTTCACAGCAGGTGTTCTAGGGTTCATTTCGGTGGCGTTCACCGTTTATATGCGCCTCGAGCTCATGTATCCGGGTGTACAATACATGTGCCTAGAAGGGTTCATGACCGATCCCTGCACACCCAACGGCCATCTATGGAACGTCCTGATCACCTATCATGGTGTTTTGATGATGTTCTTTGTCGTTATTCCCGCCCTGTTTGGGGGCTTCGGCAACTACTTTATGCCATTGCAGATCGGCGCGCCGGATATGGCGTTTCCGCGGTTGAACAACCTGTCATTCTGGATGTTCGTGGCCGGTGGCGCGATGGGTGTCGCATCCATGCTGGCACCGGGTGGCAATGGTCAACTGGGGTCAGGCGTCGGTTGGGTCATGTATCCGCCGCTGTCGACCAATGAGGCAGGCATGTCGATGGATCTGGCGATCTTTGCCGTGCACCTGTCGGGGGCCTCGTCGATCCTTGGCGCGATCAATATCATCACGACCTTCCTGAACATGCGCGCGCCGGGCATGACCCTGCACAAAGTGCCGCTGTTCGCCTGGTCGATCTTTGTGACTGCCTGGATGATTCTGCTGGCGCTGCCGGTTCTGGCGGGTGCGATCACCATGCTGCTGACAGACCGCAATTTCGGTACGACCTTCTTCCAGCCTGAAGGCGGCGGTGATCCGGTCCTGTACCAGCACATCCTGTGGTTCTTTGGCCATCCCGAAGTCTATATCATCATCATCCCCGGCTTTGGCATCATCAGCCACGTCATCGCCACCTTCAGCCGCAAGCCGATCTTCGGCTATCTGCCGATGGTCTATGCGATGGTCGCGATTGCGGTTCTGGGCTTTGTCGTCTGGGCGCACCACATGTATACCGTGGGCATGTCCCTGACCCAGCAAAGCTATTTCATGCTGGCGACGATGGTCATCGCGGTGCCGACCGGCGTCAAGATCTTCTCGTGGATCGCGACGATGTGGGGCGGGTCGATCGAGTTCAAGACACCGATGCTCTGGGCGTTCGGTTTCCTGTTCCTGTTCACCGTCGGTGGTGTGACCGGTATCGTGCTGTCACAGGCCGCCGTGGACCGTGTCTATCATGACACCTATTATGTCGTCGCACACTTCCACTATGTGATGAGCCTTGGTGCGGTGTTCGCCATCTTTGCAGGGATCTATTTCTACCTGCCCAAGATGTCGGGCCGGATGTATCCCGAATGGGCTGGCAAGCTGCATTTCTGGACCATGTTCATCGGCGCGAACCTGACATTCTTCCCGCAGCACTTTTTGGGCCGTCAGGGCATGCCACGCCGCTATATCGACTATCCCGACGCCTTTGCGCTGTGGAACCTGGTGTCGTCATGGGGTGCGTTCCTGTCCTTTGCGTCATTCGTGTTCTTTATCGGTGTGATCGCCTGGACATTGCTGCGCGGCCGCGTCGTGACGGAAAACAACCCGTGGAACGAATATGCCGATACGCTGGAATGGACCCTGCCCTGCCCACCGCCTGAGCATACGTTTGAGACGCTGCCCAAGCGCGAAGACTGGGACAAACAACACGCCCACTAGCGGCGTAACAGATCAAAAGCCCCCGCGCTGCGGGGGCTTTTTTCGTTTTGGGCTGTGGCAAAACGCCTGACCGGCGCAAGACACCAGTGACAGTTTCACGCATGGCCCTAGTTATGTGCAAAAACCAGACTGCACGCCGAGGAAACGACATGCCCTATCAATGGACCCCCGAACACCCCAATGACGGCCCCGACTGGCAATTGAGCCTGTGGCCTTATCGGTCGCTGTTGCGCAAGGATTTCGTGCTGTTCATGGGGGCGACGGCGGCGCTGGTGGCGCTGCCGCTGATCTCGCTTTTGGGGACGGTGGTTGTCTGGGCCTTGCTGCCGTTTTTCGGGCTGATGTTCTGGGGGCTGTGGACCGCGATCAATATCAGTTACAAACGCGGCGAGGTACTGGAGGAACTAGCCGTGGATGACACAACCGCGCATCTGATCCGCCATAACCCCAAGGGCGAAAAGCTGGAATGGCACGCCAACCGCTATTGGGTGACGGTGCATCTGCATCCCAAGGGCGGGCCGGTCGAGAATTACATCACACTGCGCGGCGGCGACCGCGAGGTTGAAATCGGTGCGTTTCTGGATGTGTCCGAGCGGCTGGCGCTGTATGGTGATCTCAAACGCGCCTTGCGCGGCGATCAAGCATCCTGACCGGAAACAGAAACTTTTATGCCTCCGGCGGGGATATTTAGGCTCGGAAGATGATGAAAGAGGCTATCCCAGCCGCGATTTGACCATGGGGCCGGCCTTGGCAAAATCCATCTGGCCGGTGTATTTGATTTTCAGTTCCGCCATCACCTTGCCCATGTCGCGGATACTGGTGGCACCGACCGCAGCGATGGCCGCATCCACGGCAGATTCGGCTTCGGCATCGGACAGCTGACGGGGCAGGAATTCCTCGATCACCTTGATCTCGGCCAGTTCTTTTTCGGCAAGTTCCAGTCTGCCGCCTTCTTCATAGGCGCGCGCGCTTTCCTGCCGTTGCTTGACCATCCGGCCCATGATCGCAAGGACATCGGCGTCGGACAGCCCTGCGGCTTCGTCAGCGGTGCCGCGCATGGCGATGTCGCGGTCCTTGATCGCCGCGTTAATCAGGCGCAGCGTGGACAGCCTGTCGGCTTCTTTCGCTCTCATCGCATCGGTCAGTGCCGTCGTGATCCGGTCGCGCAGCTGCATGAAAATTCCTGTTCTTTTGCCGATAAGGAAAGTGCATGCTACCCCTTTGCACCAGCGGTGACAAGCAGACTGACGTGACGGTATCCCTTATTTGCAAGGCGACACTCCGGCCTTGACCCTGTGGCTGTGCGCCCGTAAACCCGCACCAATTTGACCAATGGAGATCCGCACATGACGCAGAAACCGACGGCCTGCCTTGCACTGGCGGATGGGACGATCTTTTACGGCATGGGCTTTGGCGCTGCAGGTGAAACCGTGGCCGAGCTGTGTTTCAACACCGCGATGACGGGCTATCAGGAAATCATGACCGACCCGTCCTATGCCGGGCAGATCATCACCTTTACCTTTCCCCATATCGGAAACACTGGCGTCAATACCGACGACGACGAGACCGCTGATCCGGTCGCGGCGGGTATGGTTGTCAAATGGGACCCGACCGAGGCGTCCAACTGGCGCGCCACAGGAGAGCTGAAAACCTGGCTGGCCGCGCGCAACCGGATTGGTATGGGGGGCGTCGATACCCGCCGCCTGACCCGCGCGATCCGCCAGCAGGGTGCGCCGCATGTCGCCTTGGCCCATAACCCCGATGGCGTGTTCGATCTGGAAAAACTGGTGGCCAAGGCCCGCGCCTTTGCCGGTCTGGAAGGGCTGGATCTGGCAAAGGATGTGACCTGCGCGCAATCCTATCAGTGGAACGAAATGCGCTGGGCCTGGCCCGAAGGCCATCAGCCGCAGACGCAAGCCCGCCACAAGGTTGTTGCGGTCGATTACGGGGCCAAGCGTAATATCCTGCGCTGTCTGGCCTCGGCTGGTTGCGATGTGACCGTCCTGCCCGCCAGCGCCACGGCCGAAGATGTGCTGGCCCTGAACCCCGATGGCGTGTTTCTGTCCAACGGTCCGGGCGATCCTGCGGCCACCGGTGTTTATGCCGTGCCGATGATTCAGGGCGTGCTGGCAACCGATATTCCGGTCTTTGGCATTTGTCTGGGGCATCAGATGTTGGCGCTGGCCTTGGGCGCGCGCACCATCAAGATGAACCACGGCCATCACGGGGCCAATCATCCGGTCAAGGACCGCGAAACCGGCAAGGTGGAAATCACATCGATGAACCACGGCTTTACCGTAGATAGCCAGACCCTGCCTGCGGGTGTCATCGAAACTCATGTATCGCTTTTTGACGGGTCCAATTGCGGTATCCGCCTTGATGGCCGCCCGGTGTTCAGCGTGCAATACCACCCAGAGGCCAGCCCCGGCCCGCAGGACAGCTATTACCTGTTTGAACGCTTTGCCGAGGCGATGGATGCCCGTGCCGCGCGCTGAGGGCGCATTAACCAGTCCTTAACCATGCGGCGCGATACCTGATCCGGTCACGGGACAGGTGCCATATGCTTGATTTCATCACCGATTCCGCTGTTGCCGCCCGCCTGACCGATACGGATCTGGCGCTGTTGCAATCCTTGCTGGCCATGCATCTGCTGGATCAGGGACAGGCCGACCGTGCCGCAGCGGCGGCGCTGCGTCTGGATGTGCCGCTGAGCGATATATTGCTGCGCGATTGCAACCTGCCTGCACGGACAATCGCCCGCCATCTGGCAAAAGCCCATGATGTGCAGATCATTGACCCGACCCGCCGCCCAGCCGATGCAACGCTGATCGCCCGCTGGGGCGCGCGCGCGTGTTTGTGCCGCGCGGTGCTGCCATGGCGCAATGCGCAGGGCACGGTCACGGTCCTGACCACCTGCCCCACCCGTTTCGCCGCAGCGCGCCCCGATCTGGAACAGGTCTTTGGCCGCATCCGCATGGCGATCACCACCGAGGCCAAGCTGACAGATGCCATCGCCACACTGCATGGCCCCTGCTTTGCGGCGGATGCGGAAACCTGCGTGCCTGCCGCCGAAAGCTGCCGGACATGGGACGCCGCCCGCACAGCCCGACTGGCGCTGGTCATGGCACTGGCCATCATGGCCTGTGCGGTCCTTGATCTGGGTGCGCTGATCATCGCAGTCACGCTTTGGGCGATGGTCGTGCTGGCGGCGACGACGCTGCTGAAAGCGGCCGCCGTGATCATCGGGATGCGCGCGCGCCCCCGCGACCCCCGCCCCGTGGCCGAGGCCGATCTGCCGGTGATCACGATGCTGATCCCGCTTTACCGCGAAACGGCGATTGCGTCGCATCTGCTGGTGCGGCTGGCGGCGCTGCGCTATCCGCGCGCCTTGCTGGATGTCTGTCTTGTGCTGGAACAGGATGACGCGACCACCCGCGCGACGCTGGCGCGCACCCGGCTGCCGGGCTGGATCAGGGCCATCATCGTCCCGCCCGGTCAGGTCAAGACCAAGCCACGCGCGCTGAACTATGCGCTGCCCTTTGCGCGGGGCAGCATCATCGGGGTCTGGGATGCCGAAGACGCCCCCGCCCCCGACCAGTTGCACGTCGTGGCCCGCCATTTCGCCGCCGCCCCCCCGCTGGTCGCCTGCCTGCAAGGGGTGCTGGATTATTACAATGCCGGCACCAACTGGCTGACCCGCTGTTTCACCATCGAATTTGCGGCATGGTTCCGCGTCGTCCTGCCGGGGCTGGCGCGGTTGGGAATGGTGGTGCCTTTGGGCGGCACGACGCTGTTTTTCCGGCGCAGCGTGCTGGAAGCCTTGGGCGCATGGGACGCGCATAACGTGACCGAGGATGCCGATCTGGGTCTGCGTCTGGCGCGGCGTGGCTATACCACCGCGCTGATCCCCACCCTGACGATGGAAGAGGCCAATGGCCGCGCCTGGCCTTGGGTCAAGCAACGCGCGCGCTGGCTGAAAGGTTACGCCGTCACCTATGGCGTCCATATGCGCAACCCCGTGCGCCTGCTGCGCGATCTGGGGCTGTGGCAATTCATCGGGGTGCAGGTGCTGTTTCTGGGCACGCTAAGCCTGTTTGCCCTGATGCCCTTGTTCTGGTCGCTGTGGCTGATCCCGCTGGGGGTGGCACATCCGCTGCACGGCTGGCTGTCGGCAGGGGCATTCCGGGCGATGACCTATGCGTTTATCGCGGCCGAGGCGCTGGCCTTGCTGGTCAATCTTGTCGGGCTCCACAAGGCGGGGCGTCTAAGGCTGTGGGGCTGGGCGCTGACGCTGCCGGTCTATTTTCCGCTGGGCACGCTGGCGGCCTATCGCGGGCTGGCCGAACTCGCCACAAGGCCGTTCTATTGGGACAAGACCGCGCATGGCGTGGTGCTGACGGGGCTGAAACCGCCCGCTAATCTGCCGCCTCGACCTTTGCCGCGTCCAGTTTCAACCGCGTGACAAAAGCAGCAGAGATGTGATCGCGCAGCGCCTTATAAGCAGCGTCACCATCACCCGCCGCAATCGCCGCGACAATATCGGCATGTTCCTGCAAGGTCTGCGCACCGCGCCCTTCGGCAGCCAGCGACGTGGTGGCCAGCAAGGCCATCGACCGATGCACAAGGTCCAACTGCTGCACCAGATAGCGATTATGTGACGCCAGATGGATCTGCTTGTGAAACCGCCGGTTCGCGCGGCTGAGCGCGGATGGATCATTGATCAGCCTTTTGTCGGCCTCCAGCATGTCCTGCAAAACCCGCACTTCTTCGGGGGCGGCGTGGCGGGCGGCCAGACGGGCGGCCAACCCTTCCAACTCGCCGCGCACGACGTAAAGTTCGGACAATTGCGAATGATCCAGCGAAGCCACGATCAGCGACCGGCCATCGCGGGTCAGCAAGGATTGTGTTTCCAGCCGCTGCAACGCCTCGCGGATCGGGGTGCGCGACACGCCGAACCGTTCGGCCAATTCGCTTTCGACCAGCCTGTCGCCAGGTTTATAAAGGTGGCTGTCGATCGCCTCCAGTATCAGGGCATAGGCGTCTTTCTGGGATTGTCGCGGGTCTTGCATCGGTGAGCCTGTCGTTGTTCCCAAGACCTTACGCCGCATGCGCCGCTGCAGGCAAGCCCAAGCAGTTGCACCCCGACAAGTGGCAGATTACCAAAGGGGCATGGTTGCGCAGCATTTTGCACATGTCGATACATGGGTCTTTGACCTCGACAACACGCTTTATCACCCGTCGGCGGGGTTGTTCGCGCAGATGGATGTGCGTTTTGCAGCCTATGTGATGCGGGTCACAGGGCTGGATCAGGCGCGCGCGTTGCGGCGCGCGCATGACTACTGGATTAGCCACGGGTCGACCCTCGCGGGGCTGATGGCCGAACATCAGATCGACCCCGATGATTTTCTGGCCGATGTGCATGACATCGACATCGCCCATCTGGCACCTGATCCATTGCTGGGTGCGGCCATTGCGGGGCTGCAGGGGCGCAAGGTTGTCTATACCAACGGGTCGGAAAACCATGCCAAACGCGTGCTGGCCGCGCGCGGGTTGACGCGGCATTTCGATGCGGTTTACGGCGTTGAACACGCCAATTACCGCCCCAAACCCACGGCCGAGGCTTTTGCTGCGATCTTTACCCGTGATGGGATTACCCCCACCAAGGCCGCGATGTTCGAGGATGAGGCCCGTAATCTGGCCGTGCCGCATGATGTGGGGATGTGCACCGTGCATGTCCACGAATCGCCCGAAACCGCGCCGCATATCCACCATGGCGCGCCGGACCTTGCGGCTTTCTTGTCGCAGCTTGCGCGCTGATCCTTCTCAAGCCCGCATCGGCGGACTATGTCCTGCACATGGAACGCAAAAACGCTGATATTGTGATCGCAGGTGGCGGTGTGGCGGGGCTGGTCGCCGCTGCCGCCTTTGGCACGGCCGGATTTTCGGTGGTGATCGTCGATCCTGCCCCGCCTGTCACCGATGCCCATCGTGACGGCGCCGATCTGCGCACCACCGCGTTCCTGCAACCCGCGCAGGCGTTTCTGGAGACGGCGGGCGTCTGGTCGCATCTGGCGGATCACGCGACCCCCTTGCAGATCATGCGCATCGTCGATGCCGCAGCCAGCCCCCATGTCATGCGCGATTTCGACGCCAGCGACATTTCCGACCAGCCCTTTGGCTGGAACCTGCCAAATTGGCTGCTCCGGCGCGAGATTGTCGCACGGCTGAAAGACCTGCCAAATGTCGATTTCCGCCCGGGTACAGGATTCGCAGGCATGGTGCCGCGCCTGAACGCGGCCTTGGTCAACCTGACCGACGGCACACAGGTCGCAGCCGCGCTGGTGATCGGGGCGGACGGGCGCAATTCCGCCGTGCGCCGCGCCTTGGGGATCAGTGCCAGCACCACGCGTTACGGGCAAAAGGCCGTGACCTTTGCAGTCACCCATGACGCGCCGCATGACAATATCTCGACCGAGATTCACCGCGCGGGCGGGCCGTTCACGCTGGTGCCGCTGCCCGATCATGCGGGCAAGCCCTGCTCTGCCGTGGTCTGGATGGATCATGGCGCGGAATGCCTGCGCCGCGCAGCACTGGATGCCGCAGATTTCGAGGCCGAGGCGAATGACCGGTCCGCCCTGCATTATGGCCCGCTCAAGCTCGCGTCAAAACGCATGGTCTGGCCGATCATATCCCAGACAGCCGACCAGATCACCGGCCCGCGCACAGCACTGGTCGCCGAGGCCGCCCATGTGATGCCGCCCATCGGCGCGCAGGGGCTGAACATGTCGCTGCGCGATCTGGCCTGCCTGTTGGACCTTGCCACAGCCGATCCCGCCAGCCTTGGCAGCGCCGCGATGCTGGACAGCTACGCCCGCCAGCGGCACCCGGATATCAAGCTGCGGGTCGCAGGCATCGACGCGCTGAACAAGGCGTCCATGCTGGGCAACAGCATGGCGCAGGATTTGCGCGCACGCGGGATCGCCGCACTTTACGGGATCACGCCGGTCCGGCGCACGCTGATGCAACTGGGTCTGGGCGCGCGCTAGAGTACGCGGTCCAGCACCGGCACCAGCCGCGCCAGCGTGCCTTGCACATCATATAGTTTATCCAACCCGAACAGCCCCAGCCGGAAGGTGCGGAAATCCGCAGGCTCGTCACATTGCAGCGGCACACCCGCGGCGATCTGCATGCCTTCAGCCATGAATTTCGACCCGTTCTGGATGGCCGGATCATCGGTATAGCTGACAACAACACCGGGCGCGCCAAAGCCATCTGCCGCAACCGACCGCAGCCCCTTGTCCGCCAGAACGCGGCGCACGGCATTGCCCAATTCCCATTGCGCGGCCTTCAGCCGATCGAAGCCGTAATCACGGGTTTCCAGCATCGTATCACGAAAGGCCCGCAGCCCGTCGGTGGGCATGGTCGCATGATAGGCATGACCGCCGTTTTCATAGGCCTGCATGATCGCATGCCATTTCTTCAGATCAACGACAAAGGAATTGGACGTGGTCCCCGCCATCCTTTCCGCCGCGCGCTGAGACAGCATCACAAGGCCCGCCGACGGGGTGGATGACCAGCCCTTTTGCGGCGCGGAAATCAGCACATCAACACCGGTCGCCTTCATATCGACCCAGACACAGCCAGAGGCGATGCAATCCAGCACCATGATCGCCCCCACCTCATGCGCCACAGCAGCAAGGGCCGTCAGGTAATCATCGGGCAGGATGATGCCCGCCGATGTTTCCACATGCGGCGCAAAGACGACATCGGGGCGCGCCGCACGGATTGCCGCGACCACTTCGTCAATCGGCGCAGGCGCAAAAGGCGCGCGGCTGTCGTTACCGGCCTGCCGCGCCTTCATCACCGTGGTCTGGGCGGTAAACTGGCCCGCGTCAAAGATCTGCGACCAGCGATAGGAAAACCAGCCGTTGCGCAGCACAAACGCATGCGCGCCACTGCCGAACTGGCGCGCCACGGCCTCCATGCCATAGGTGCCGCCGCCCGGCACGATGGCGACATGATCGGCGGCATAGACCTCTTTCAGCATGGCCGAAATATCGGTCATCACACCCTGAAATGCTTTGGACATATGGTTTAGGGACCGGTCAGTGAACACGACCGAAAATTCCATCAACCCGTCAGGGTCCACACCACGCGTTGCACCGTCCATCATCGCCCTCCTCGGCTGTTGCTTCACAGCTAAGGTGCGGCTGGCCTGAAATCAAAGTCTATCTGGGCATACATCGGCCATTTCGCCCGCCCCGCGTTTCCGATCGGCGTCAAAGCGACCTCACAGCGGCCCCGGACGGCGCTCTTCGGACAAAAGCACATTGGCCTCGACATTGCCGACACCGGGCAGGGTCATCAGGCGGCGGCGCAAGACGCGTTCGAAATCCGCCAGATCGCGGGCGACGACACGCAAGCGGTAGTCATACAGTCCCAGCACATGATCCACCGTCTGCACCTCGGGGATCGCCCCTACCGCGCGCTCGAAATCCTCCAGACTGACACGGCCTTTGGTGGCCAGCTTCACCCCCAGAAACACCGTCACCCCGAACCCGGCCTTGGCCGCATCCAGCTGCAACCGGCGCCCCGCGATCACGCCAGCCTCCTGCAACCGCTTGATCCGGCGCCAGGTGGCAGGCTGGCTCAACCCCAGCCTGGCGGCCAGCTGCGTGGTGGATTGATCGGCATTGGCGACCAACGCGCGCAGGATCATGCGGTCCAGATCATCCAATATCATAGCGGCAGGCTTTCATCGCCCTTGACGGTGGCGACCGTCATCAGCGCCTCGATATCCGCGATATGCGGCAGTTCCAGAATCTGTTCGCGGTAAATGCGCTGGTAATCTGCCAGATCGCGCGCAATCAGCGACAGGCGGACATCGACACGGCCCAGAAAGGTCTGGATCTCGATCACCTCCGGCACCAGCCGCGCCGCTGCCAGAAAATCGTCGAACGCGCGCGATTGCGTCTTGTCCAGCGTGATGCGCAGACTGACCGCCACCGCGTAGCCCAAGGCGCGCCAGTCAATCAGGGTCCGGCTACCCAGCAAAACGCCCGCCGCGCGCAGCTGGTCCAGCCTGCGGGTCACGCGCGCAGGCGTGCTGCCCACAGCCTCGGCCAGATCCGGCACACCGCGGCCAGGGTCAGCCTGCAACAGGCGCAACAAACGGCGATCAAGCTCATCCAACATGAAATCCGCTATATTTGACAAAATCACGCATAACAATCTTCTTATTTCCAAAAATACTCAAAGAACTGCGCTCACATCACGGCGGGGCGGCGCTATAATTGGCGCAGCTTCAACAAAGGAATACAAAAATGCGCGTTTATTACGACCGTGATTGCGATGTGAACCTGATCAAGGATAAAAAAGTCGCCATTCTGGGCTACGGCTCCCAAGGCCATGCCCATGCGCTGAACCTGCGCGATTCGGGTGCAAAGAACCTCGTCGTCGCCCTGCGCGAAGGCTCGCCATCAGCGAAAAAGGCCGAAGGCGAAGGCCTGAAAGTCATGGGCATCGCCGAAGCCGCCGCCTGGTGCGATGTCATCATGTTCACCATGCCCGACGAATTGCAGGCCGAAACCTATAAGAAATACGTCCATGACAACCTGAAGGAAGGCTCTGCCATCGCTTTCGCCCATGGCCTGAACGTGCATTTCGGCCTGATCGAGCCCAAGCCCGGCGTTGACGTGATCATGATGGCCCCCAAAGGCCCCGGCCATACCGTGCGCGGCGAATATACCAAAGGCGGCGGCGTGCCTTGCCTTGTGGCGGTCCACAACGACGCGACCGGCCGCGCGATGGAAATCGGCCTGTCCTATTGCTCGGCCATCGGTGGCGGGCGTTCGGGCATCATCGAGACCAACTTCCGTCAGGAATGCGAAACCGATCTGTTCGGCGAACAGGCGGTGCTTTGTGGCGGCTTGGTCGAACTGATCCGCATGGGTTTCGAAACGCTGGTCGAGGCCGGATACGAGCCCGAAATGGCCTATTTCGAATGTCTGCACGAGGTCAAGCTGATCGTCGATCTGATCTACGAAGGCGGCATCGCCAACATGAATTATTCGATCTCCAACACCGCTGAATATGGTGAATATGTCTCCGGTCCGCGCATCCTGCCTTACGAGGAAACCAAAAAGCGGATGAAAGAGGTGCTGACCGACATCCAGACAGGCAAATTCGTGCGTGATTTCATGCAGGAAAATTCCGTCGGCCAGCCATATTTCAAGGCGACCCGCCGGATCAACGACGAACACCAGATCGAAAAGGTCGGCGAAAAGCTGCGTGCGATGATGCCGTGGATTTCCGCAGGCCGCATGGTGGACAAAGCCAAGAACTAAACACTTCCGGCGTAAGGTGGGTCAAGACCCACCCTACCCCTGCAAGGCCCGGAGGTGATCCGGGCCTTTTTGCCCTTTGGACAGCCCCCATGCCGCAGCAGCCCACGCCTTTGAACTGGATCTCGATCGCCCTTCTCGGGCTGATCTGGGGCGCGACCTTCATGGTCGTGGCCACCGCGCTGGAAGGCTACGGCCCGCTGACCGTCGCCTGCGCGCGCACCACGCTGGGGGCAATCGCGATGCTGGCGCTGATGGTCGTGCTGCGCCGCCCCTTGCCCAATTTCACGCCGCAGATGCGGGCCTATCTGCTGGCCATCGGCATTTTCAACACCGCGGTGCCTTTTGCCTTGCTCAGCTGGGGGCAACAATATGTGCCCTCGGCCTTTGCGGGCATTTCCATGGCGGCGCTGCCTTTGTTCGTGCTGCCGCTGGCGCATGTGTTTTCGGATGAAAAGCTGCGCCTGCGCAGTGCGCTGGGGGTCGTGATCGGCTTTTGCGGCGCGGTCGTCCTGATCGGTCCCGGTGTGCTGCGGATCGGAACAGGGTGGGAGCCTTTGGGCCAGCTCGCCTGCCTTGCCGCCGCCCTGTCCTATGCGGTGTCCAGCGTGATGACCCGCCGTTGCCCGCCCATCGACCCGATCACGATGACCGCTCTGTTGCTCAGCGTGGGCGCCGCAGCACTGATCCCCGCGATGCTGATCGTCGAAGGTATCCCCGGCCCTGCCGCCCCCCGCCCGATGCTGGCGATCATTTTTCTGGGTGTCGTGCCGACAGCGCTTGCAGCACTTTTGCGCGTGGCGACGATCCGCAGCGCCGGAGCGGTATTCATGACCTTGGTGAATTATCAGGTGCCGGTCTGGTCGATGCTGTTCGGCGTGCTGGTCCTGAACGAGGTGCTGCCTTTGCGGTTCTTTGCCGCCCTCGCCCTGATCCTGCTGGGTCTTGCGATCAGCCAATGGGCGGGGCTGAAGCGGCTGTTCGCCGCGAGAAGGGCCTCCGGCGGGGATATTTAGGCTCGGAAGATGGGCAATATCAGGACGCCGCCGCAACCTCGGCGATGATCTGGTCCACGACCTGTGCGAGAAGCGTATCATCCTCGCATTCCGCCATGACACGGATCAGCGGTTCTGTGCCGGATTTGCGGATCAAGAGGCGGCCTTTGCCACGCAGTTTGGATTCGGCATCCGCGATGGAGGCCGCGACGCCTGTGGTCGCCAATGGGTCTGTCCCTGCGGTGAAGCGCACGTTTTTCAGCATCTGCGGCACGGTGTCGAAATTGCGGGCAAGCATGCTCGCCTTGTGCCCCGTGTCGATCATCGCGGCCAGAAATTGCAACCCCGCCAGCAGACCGTCACCTGTTGTGGCGTAATCGGTCATCACGATATGCCCCGATTGTTCGCCGCCAAGGTTGAACCCGCCTGCGCGCATCGCCTCGACCACATAACGGTCGCCGACGGCGGTGCGTTTGAGGTGCAGCCCCTTGGCCTCAAGGAACCGTTCCAACCCCAGATTGGACATGACCGTCGCGACCAGAGTATCGCCCTGCAACCGCCCCGCTGCCGCCCAGCGCGCAGCCATCAGCGCCATGATCTGGTCGCCATCGGCCACAGCACCGGTTTCATCCAGGATCATCACACGGTCCGCATCGCCATCCAGACAAATGCCCACATCAGCGCCCGTGTCGCGGATCACCTGTGCGGCGCGTTCGGGATGCGTTGATCCGCAGCCGTCGTTGATGTTGAACCCGTCAGGGTCCACGCCGACCTTGATGACGGTGGCACCCAGTTCCCACAAAACCTCTGGCGCGACCTTATAGGCCGCGCCATTGGCGCAATCCACCACGACCTTGAGCCCGTCGAGCCGCATGCCTGCGGGAAAGGTCGCTTTGAGCCGTTCGGCATAGCGGAACCGCCCGTCGTCGATCCGCTTGGCCCGCCCGATATTGGCGGCCTTGGCAGGCTCCACGTCGGATGCAATCAGCGCCTCGATCTGCTCCTCGGCGGCGTCGGACAGTTTGAACCCGTCAGGGCCGAAAAACTTGATTCCGTTGTCATGATGCGGGTTGTGGCTGGCGGAAATCATGATGCCCAGATCCGCGCGCATCGAGGTGGTCAGCAACCCCACCGCCGGCGTCGGCACCGGCCCCAAAAGCAGCACATTCATCCCCGTACTGGTCAGCCCCGCGGTCAGGGCGTTTTCGAACATATAGCCTGACAGCCGCGTGTCCTTGCCGATCACCACACGGTGGCCGTTCGATCCGTCATTGCGGAAATAGCGCCCCGCCGCCGCCCCGATCCGCAGCGCCATATCGGCGGTCATCGGATAGATGTTGGCCGTGCCGCGCACCCCGTCGGTGCCAAAGAATTTGCGTGTCATCTGCTGTCTGTCCCGTTGATCGCCGACCAGAGCGCCAGCGCCTGTTTTGTGGCAAAGGTATCATGCACCCGCAGGATCTGCACCCCCTGCGATAGGCCGTGCAGCGCCACTGCGACAGAACCCGCCACGCGGTCCTTGGCATCCTGTCCGCCGCCGATGGTGCCGATGAACCGCTTGCGCGAGGCCCCCAGCAGGATCGGGCAGCCAAGGGCATGAAACAGCGACACATTCCGCAGCAGGTTCAGGTTGTGATCCTGCGTTTTGCCAAAGCCGATGCCCGGATCAATCACGATGGCATCGCGTGCGATGCCCGCAGCCTCGGCCTGCGCGATACGGGCAGCCAGAAAGTCAAAGACGTCGAGCAGCACATCATCATAGCGCGGATCGTTCTGCATGGTCGCGGGATCGCCCCGCGCATGCATCAGGCAGACAGGCAGGCCCGCATCCGCCGTGACCTGCGCCAAGGCGGGATCATGGCTGAAGGCCGCGACATCATTGACCATGCTCGCCCCTGCCGCGATGGCAGCCTTGGCCACATCGGCCTTGCGCGTGTCGATCGAGATCGCGACCGCAGATTGCGCCCTGATCGCGGCGATGACCGGCGCAGTGCGGCTGATTTCCGCGGCCTTGGCAACGGTGACGGCACCGGGTCGCGTGCTTTCGCCGCCGATGTCGATGATCTCGGCCCCATCGGCCTGCATCGCCAAGGCGCGAGCGGTGGCGCTGGCCAGATCGGCATGATCGCCGCCGTCGGAAAAACTGTCCGGCGTCACGTTCAGGATGCCCATGATCCGCGCCCTGTCCATTGTCAGCCCCGCAACGGGCGCGCGCGGCGCGGTCAGGCGGGCAAGGATCGCGGGGGGGACATCGCGCGCGGGAATGACGTGCGATGGCTGACCCCGTTCCAGAACTGCGACATCGCAAAACAGGCACGCACCCCCCGCCAGCGGCAGCCTGTCACTGGCCGGTTCCGCCACCACAAGGGGCCGGTAATAAAGCGTCATGCCAGTACCGCCTGATCGACCGGCAGCACACGCAGGGCAATATCGGTGACGGGGGCGGCATGACCGACAAAGACCAGTTCTGCCGCCTGCATCTGGCCTGCGAACCACGCGATCAGCGCCGCAGCATCGGCTGGGCTGGCCGAGGGACCATCCACCGCATCCAGCACGATCTTGGACGGCGCCCAGACGCTGACTTGGCCGTTCTTCATCGCCCAGTCGAGTTCAGTGCGGGTCTGCACCACCACGCAGCGCGCATCGCGCACGGCCAGCCGCCACGCGTTTTGTTCGATGGCCAACAGGTCGATCCGGCGCTGTGCCAGCCGGTTGGGGACTTGTGGTGCGCTTGTCTCGCCCGCACCGACGCAGATGATGACAGGGGCCGGCATCGCGGCCAGCTGGTCTATCCAGCCCCCCAGCAGCGGCGAGGCGATGGCCGCGTTCGACAGGAACACCACGCGCGGATGCGGCACGGGGATATGGGCCTGCCCGCTTGGGGTCTGGCCATCGCGGGCGCGCACAATCTCGACGCCCAAGGCAAAGGGGCCGCGATCCAGCTTTTCGATACGCACGAAAACCCGCTGCGCCTGCGGTTCCAGCAGGATGCGGTCGGCCACACGCGCGGCAAGCGTTTCCAGCAGGTTCAGCCGTTCTGCGTGCAATTCGACACCGATGGCTTCGGTCACGCGGTCATAGGACAGGATACGGTCAACATCGTCGTCGATTGGGCCGGACAGGCGCGGCACCTCGACCACCACGTTAAAGCGCACCCGCTGCAAGGTGCCGCGTTCCTGCTGGAACGCTCCGATCTCCACGCTGACAATATAGTCGCGCAAGGAAATCCGGTCGCAGGGGGTGGTTGTACTCGCCTCGGCCCGTTCGCTGGGATGGGCAAAGGCAAGGCGGATGTCATCTGTCATCAGGTCGTCCAGTCAACTGGCGGCGTTACCGCCAGCGATACCGCGCCCTCGCCCGCAGGACAAGGACAGCCGCGACAGCGCGGCCACCGGTTGCGACCTCAGTTCGCAGCTGTGCGGACAGGTTCGCGGTAGAAATGATGCGCGCCGATCGTGGTCGTGCGCATGAAACTGCGCGACCACGACGGGTTGACAGCGCGGGTATGGAAATGCGTGGCACCCCCCGTCAGGTCACGCGCTGCGCCCTCCAGCAGGATGGCTGCGATCTTGCCCGCACGTTCCCAAGCGGCATGCTCGTTGATCACCTCGGGATTGCCGTCGCAATTATAGCTGAACTGACAGGCGTATTTGCGCCCGGTGCCCTGTTTGACCACACCGCACAAGGATTGCGGGTAAGCGGCACTTTCGACGCGGTTCAGGATCACTTCGCCCACGGCGAACTGGCCGCGCACGGATTCGCCGCGCGCCTCGAAATATAGCGCTTCGGCCAGACATTCCCACTGCGTATCACCAGAAGCGACCGGCAGGCTGTCAAGAAAATCAGTATCATAGATCACGACGGGTGCCGTCGGAATGCCCCGTTCGCTGGCGGGGGGCAGGCTGGTCAACTGCGCCTTGCGGGCATCGGACACCACAGAAAGCGCGGACCGCTCGTCCCCCAATAGACCGGCGAGTCGGCTGGCCATATCGGTAGCGGCACTGGCGGTATCAGCACTGGCGCAAACGCCACCGAAGGCAAGCTGTGCGACCACAAAAGCGGCTGCGATTTTCTTCAAAGGCGTCATTCTTCAAACCAAAGAAACCACGCGGTTAGCCCCGCGGAAGCAGCGCCGTGGTTAGGGCAATACCGACCCGACGTCTACCCCTAGTGGCCATAGCGGCGGAACAACGCCGTTATCGCGTCAAAATATGATAAAATCGCACCACATCATGCCCGTCGCGGAAAATGCCCCACTATATCTAGTCGTTCACGGTTTGGTGATTTTGTCCTTGAGGGCCAGTTGCGCGGCCATCAGCCGCGCCCCCGGCACCCGGAACGGCGAACAAGAGACGTAATCGAACTTGTGATCGCGGCAAAAGGCGATGGCGCTACGGCTGCCGCCATGTTCGCCGCAGATCGACAGCACGACATCGGGCCGGCCACGCCGCCCGCGTTCGGCACCCATCGCCACCAATTCGCCCACACCTTCGATGTCGAGCGTGTGAAACGGGTCTTCGGCATAGACGCCTTGCTGCACATAGGTGGACATGAACCGCCCCGCATCATCGCGCGACAGACCATAAGTCATCTGCGTCAGGTCATTGGTGCCAAAAGACAAAAATTCTGCATGGGCGGCAATATCCTGCGCGCGCAGGGCCGCACGCGGGGTTTCGACCATCACGCCCAGCCGGTAATTCAACGTCGCGCGCGCCCGTCCGGCCACCAGATTGGCGACACTTTCGATGCGGGATTTCATCAGCTCGACTTCGCGCATGGCGGATACCAGCGGGATCATGATATCGACAGCGGGCGCGATGCCCTTGGCCCCTACGGCCACCATCGCCTCGAAAATCGCCTGCGCCTGCATGTCGTAAATCTCGGGGATGGCGATTCCCAGCCGCACGCCGCGCATCCCCAGCATCGGGTTGTATTCGCTAAGCGCCGCGACACGTTCGGCCACTTCGGGCAAAGGCAGCGCCAGTTGTTCGGCCAGATCACGCATTCCGGCCTTGTCAGAGGGCAGGAATTCATGCAGCGGCGGGTCAAACAGGCGCACGCAGACGCTGCGCCCTTCCATGATGCTGAACAATTCGGCAAAATCCGCGCGCTGCATCGGCAACAGACGGTCCAGCACGGCGCGGCGGTCCTTGCTGCTTTCGGCAAAGATCATCTCGCGCATCACACCCAGACGGTCGCCTTCGAAGAACATATGTTCGGTGCGGCACAGCCCGATGCCTTCGGCGGCGAAATTGCGCGCGGTCTGCGCATCGGCTGGCGTGTCGGCATTGGCGCGCACGCCAATATCGCGGAACGTGTCGGCCCATTCCAGCAGGGTCTGGAACGCACCATCGAGCGATGCCTCCAGCATCGGCGGCGCACCGGCCAGCACCTGCCCCGTGGTGCCATCGACGGTGATGATGTCACCGGCGGCAAAGGTCCGCCCGTCGGGGGCTATGACGCGGCCCGATTTGCGGTCGATCAGCAGGTCGGACGCGCCCACGACACAAGGCACGCCAAGGCCGCGCCCGATCACGGCGGCATGGCTGGTGATGCCGCCGCGCATGGTCAGCACGGCGGATGCGGCATGCATCCCGCGGATATCCTCGGGCGTGGTTTCGCGGCGGACCAGCACGCAAGCCTCGCCGCGCGCGGCACTGGCCTGCGCCTCGTTCGCGGTCAACACGATCCGGCCGCTGGCCGCACCCGGGCTGGCGGCAATCCCTGTCACCAGCACATCGCGCGGCGCGCTGGGGTCCACCTGCCGGTGCAGCAATTCGGACAAGGCGACGGGTTCGACGCGCAACACCGCATCCTGCCGCGTGATCACGCCATCTTCGGCCAAAGCTACGGCGATCCGCACAGAGGCCCGCGACGACCGCTGCACCCGCACGGCATCAAGGATATAAAGCTTGCCCGCGTCGATGGTGAATTTCACCTGCATTTCTTCGCGCAGATGCTGGCGGCACAGCGCGCCGCAGTCCAGCAGCTGCGCAAAAGTCTGCGGACAGCGGTCTTGCAAGGATGCGCCACGCGGATCACGGGTCAGATAGAGCGCGCCTTCCGCATCGGTTTTGTCCATCTGCGGCACGTTCTGCGCAACATAGCGGCCGGTGATCCGCGGCGCGCCCGTGGTGCTATCGACGAATTGCACGGTGCCGGTGCCACATTCGCCCTGCCCCAGCCCCAGCGCCATGGCCTGTACCACAAGGCCCAAGCCTGCATCGGCGGGCGCGCCCTTGGCCTGGCGCAACAGCCGCGCAGAGGTGCCATCCCAGGCGCGCGCCATGGACCGCAACACCTCGGCCAGTTGGACGGCGGGGTCTTGCGGGAAAGGCTCATCAGTTTCGGCCTCATAGGCGGCCAGCATCACGCGCAGGGCGCTGGCATCAGCGATATCGGGCAGGTGGAATTCGTCAGGGTCCAGCCGCGCCACATGCACCGCGTAGGATTGCACAAAACGCAGGTACAGCCGCGCCGCCGCCGCCTCGCCCATGGCCTGCGACATGCTGACAAAGCGTGCATCATTCATGCCCACATTCAGGATTGCCGATGGCCCGCCCCAATCGGCGCTCTCGCTCGACGGGCGCACGGACAACAGCGGCTGCGCGCCGAAAGGCACCATCAATGCGGCCATATCAGGCAGGTTGCCAAGGGCTGCATCGCGCACCGCGTCAAAGGACAAAGCCACGGTGACAGGCACCGGCATAGCGAGCCGGATCAGCCGTTGCAGGCATTTTGCCCGCCCGCCATGGGCCGCAACCGAGACCGGCGCGGTCGGCGTGATCAGGGTCACGCGGTCTTGTTTGATCTGTTGCTGCACTGCGGCACCGCCCTATTGCGTAGGTGCAGCATAGAACAGGAAATGGCCATGCGTAAAGCCAAGTTGACAGACAAGGTGTCTAGCCTTCGATTTTTGTTAGATCAGCGACGGAAAGACAGATTTTCCTGATCCGCGACAAAAGGTTAAGCCGGTTTCGGCGGATCACTTGCCGGTCATCATTGACCTGCACAGCGGTGAAAAATGCATCAATCGGCCCGCGAAGTGCCGCCATAGCAGTCATTGCAGTGCTGAAATCTTCGGCGGCCATCGCGGGCGCGATTTGTGCATCCGCAGCATCAAGCGCGGCAAACAGCGCCTTTTCGGCGTCGCCTTCGGCGAATTTCAGGTCCGCGCCATAGGAATATTCGACGCCATCCTTTTCCTCGGCTTGCGTCAGAATGTTGTTGGCGCGCTTGAACCCCTGGATCAGGTTTTCACCGTCATCGGTGGCCAGTGTCTCCGCCAGCGCACGGGCGCGTTTGACGAGCAACGTCAGGTCGTCATTACCCGGCATCGCGATGCAGGCGTCGATGATGTCGTGGCGGATGCCCGCATCCTTGAGGTAGACCTTGAGGCGGTCGTGGAAGAAGGCGAGGAGGTCAGCCAATTTTTCATCAAAGCCAGTCATGCTTTGTTGTGTCACCATCATGGTAAAAGCGACGGCAAAACTGCCCGTGCGTTGGCCCAGCCTGAGCGTCAAACCATTCTCCAACACCAACCGAATAACCCCTAGCGCGGCGCGGCGCAGCGCAAAGGGGTCCTTGCTCCCTGTTGGTTTCTCGTCGATCGCCCAGAAGCCTGTCAGCGTGTCGATCTTGTCGGCCAGCGCCAAGGCCACCGATACGGGCGCTTTCGGCACGGCGTCCGATGGTCCCAGCGGGGAATAATGGTCTTGGCAGGCGGCGGCCACCGCCGGATCAAGTCCCGCGGCTTTCGCATAATAAGACCCCATCAGCCCCTGCAATTCGGGGAACTCCCCGACCATCGCAGATTGCAAATCGGCCTTGGCAACCATTGCCGCCTGTTCGGCAAGATCGGGATCAGCGCCGACATGTGGCGCGATTTCGCGCGCCAAGGCCGCAATCCGCGCGATGCGGTCAGCCTGCGATCCCAGCTTGTTGTGGAAGGTCACATTGGCCAGCCCCGCGCCCATGCCTTCGAGCCCAGCATCCTTGACCCTGCGCAGGTCATTTTCCCAAAAGAATTTCGCATCCGACAGCCGTGCTGCCAGCACCTTTTGGTTGCCCGCCAGAATGGTCGCCCCGTGATCGGCGGTAGCCATGTTGGCCACGGTCACAAAGCGTTCGATCCGGCCTGTCTTGGGATTACGGACCGAGAAGAATTTCTGATGTTCTTTCATTGAGGTTTGCAGCACCTCGGGCGGCAGGCCCAGAAACGCCTCGTCAATCCGGCCCAGCAGGACGACGGGCCATTCGACCAGCCCCGCAACCTCGGCCAGCAGACCGCGATCCTCGACCAGTTCCAGACCCGATGCAAAGGCCTGCTGGGTCGCGTCGTTCCAGATCACCTCGGCGCGTTCATCGGCGCGCAGGATGACATGGGCGCGTTTCAGTTTCGCCTCGTAATCGTCAAAACCGTTCACGGTGAAGGCATCAGGCGACAGGAACCTGTGCCCGCGCGTGCTGCGCCCTGCGGTGATCCCGTCGATGATCAGCGGCACAACCTCGGCCCCGGCTTCATCCGACAACAGGCAGATGATGGATTGCAGCGGACGCACCCATTTCAGCGACCCCGTGCCCCAGCGCATCGACTTGGGCCAGGGGAAATTGCGCACGGTGGCGTCCAGCACCTCGGCGATGATGTCGGCGGCCTTGCGCCCCGGCTTTTCGATCACAGCGAAATAGGTCTGGCCTTTCTTGTCGTCGCGGATCTCCAGCGCCTCGCGGGCGATGCCCGCGCCTCGCAGAAACCCGTCGATGGCGGCATCCGGCGCGCCGACCTTGGGGCCTTTGCGGTCTTCACGCACAGCGCGGCTTTCGCCGGTCAGCCCGTCGATCGCCAGCGTCAGGCGGCGCGGCGTGGCAAAGGCGGCGGCACCGGCATAGGTCAGCCCCGCCTCGACCAGACCATCCGTCACCAGCTTGCGCAGGTCATCGGCGGCGCGTGCCTGCATCCGGGCCGGAATTTCCTCGGAAAAAAGTTCAATCAGAAGATCAGGCATTATTGCAGGCTTTCGGGGGCTGGGGGGCAGGTGTCAGGGGCGGGATAGCGGTTGAACACGGCTTCGCCGCAGGCGTTGATCTCGTGCCAGAGATAGGCACGCCCGTCCGGATAGACGGCGATAACGCGGTCGATGCCGTATTGCAGGTTGGCGGTGCCCATATAGGCGCTGGCCAGCCCTTGGCGCAGGTCCGCGCCGATCTGGGGGGCGTCGAAACAGTCAAACCAGCGCGGTGCGATACGCGGTTCGGCAAAGGGCAAGGGAATGGCCGCAGCCAGCGTCGCGGTGTCGATATCGGTGGTCAGGCAGGCGCGATACCGCAGCGGGCTGGATATCGCGTCGATGCCGGTGAAATCCGAAAATGGCAGGGTAATCGGATCGCCATCTGCGACGGTCAGGGTGATGTCGCCTTGGGCGGCAACAACATCTTCGTAATAGGCATAGACCTGCAGGTAATACATGGCCCCACCAAATACGGCGGCCAACACCAGCATCCCCACGATCAATATGCGTGCCATCAGGCGCTGACCCCCGCAGCTTCGGTCTGCATGAAAGCATCGGCACAGGCCTTGGCCAGCGCGCGCACCCGTCCGATATAGGCCTGCCGTTCGGTGACGGAAATCACGCCGCGCGCGTCCAGCAGGTTGAACAGATGGCTGGCCTTGATACACTGGTCATAGGCGGGGTGGGCCATGATGATCTGTATATCTTTCTTGGGGTCATGCGCGGCGGTGGACAGGATGCGGTGGCATTCAGCCTCGGCATCCTTGAAATGCTGCAACAGCATGTCGGTATCGGCCACGTCGAAATTCCAGCGCGCATATTCCTGTTCGGTCTGGCGAAAGATGTCGCCATAGCTCAGCGCAATAGGCGCGTCAGGATCGTTGAACGGCATGTCCATCACATGATCCACGCCCAGCACATACATCGCCAACCGTTCCAGACCATAGGTCAATTCGCCCGACACAGGGCGGCAGTCATGCCCGCCGACCTGCTGGAAATAGGTGAACTGGCTGACTTCCATCCCGTCGCACCAAACTTCCCAGCCCAGACCCCAGGCGCCAAGCGTCGGGCTTTCCCAATCATCCTCGACAAAGCGGATATCGTGCAGATGCGCGTCGATCCCGATGGCGGCCAGTGACCCCAGATAAAGGTCCTGCAAATCCGGCGGACTGGGTTTGATCAGCACCTGATATTGGTAATAATGCTGCAACCGGTTGGGGTTTTCACCATAGCGCCCGTCGGTCGGGCGGCGGGACGGTTGCACATAGGCGGCAGCCCAGGGTTTTGATCCCAGCGACCGCAAGGTGGTGCCGGGGTGAAAGGTGCCTGCGCCGACTTCCATGTCATAGGGTTGCAGGATCGCACAGCCCTTGGCCGCCCAATAGGACTGAAGCCGCAGGATGATTTCCTGAAAACTGCGCGGTTTGTCGGACATGGGCACCCTCGTTTGCATCTTGGCCGTCACATAGGCCCCGCTGCGGCAAGGGTCAATCAGTTGCGCCAGAACCGGACCGAGATGATGGTCAGCACCACCATCACCTCAAGCCTGCCGATGAACATCGCCATCGCCAAAATCCATTTGGCGGGATCGTTGATACCGGCGAAATTGCCCGCCGGTCCAATCTCTGGCCCAAGGCCGGGGCCGATATTGGCGATGGCCGTCGCCGCTCCCGACAGCGAGGTGATGAAATCCAGCCCCGTCAGCCCCAAAAGCACGGTGATGATCCCCAACAGCGACACGAAGGCCACGAAAAAGGCGATGACCGAATTGATCACATCATCCCCGATGGGGCGGCCTTCAAAGCGGGGGGCAAAGACACCGTGCGGGCTGTGGATCTGGCGGATCTGGCTTTTGATCGCGGCAAACAGGATCTGGTAGCGGAACACCTTGACCGAACAGGCGGTGGACCCCGCACATCCCCCGATCAACCCGATGAAGAAAAACGCGACCACGGGAAACGTGCCCCATTGCATGTAATCGGCGCTGGCATAGCCGGTGCCCGACATGATCGATACGATATTGAACATCGCCTCGCGAAAGGCCAGTTCCGTCCATGCGCCTTCGCGTGCCCAAAGCCAGGCCGTCATCAACATGATGAACAAGGCCAGCAGGCCAAAAAAGGCCCGGACCTGGCTGTCGCGCCACAAGGGTTCTGCCGTGCCAGCCAGCAGTTGCACATACCGCACGAATGGCAGCGCGGCGAGGATCATGAACACGACGGCGGTGTAATGGATGCCCGCGTTGAACGCGCCAAATGAATTGTCGGTCGTCGCCATGCCGCCCGTTGAAAGCGTGGTCAGCGCATGCACAAACGCATCAAAAGGGTCCATTCCCAAGGCGGAATAGATCAACCCGCAAGCCACTGTCAGCACCAGATAGATCACCGAAATCTGGCTTGCGATCTCGCCTGCACGGGGCAGGATTTTTCCCATGGTTTCAAAAGCTTCTGACCGGAAAATCTGCATCCCGCCGACCCGCAATTCGGGCAGGAACACCATCGCCACCACAATAATCCCGATCCCGCCCAGCCATTGCAGCAGCCCGCGCCACAACAGTAAGCCAGCAGGCAAAGTTTCTAGCTGGGTAAAGGTCGTGGCCCCGGTCGTTGTCAGCGCGGACATGGCCTCGAAAAAGGCATCGGTCAGGGAGGCCTCGGTCGCGCCCAGAATGAACGGGATCGCCCCGAACAATGGCAAGGTCAGCCAGACCAGCGAGGTCAGCAGGAACGTCTGCCGCAGCGTCAGCCCCGCCGTCACGCCATTGGCGCAGGCCAGCGCCAGCAAGCCCCCCGTCAGGATCGTCACGATCGCGCTTTCGAAGAAGACGAACCAATGCCGATCACCTGCCAGCAGGTCGGCCGCCAGCGGCACCAGCATCGTCACCCCGAGCGAGGCGATCAACAGGCCGATCACATATCCGACAGGGCGCAGATCAAACATGCCGCAGCGTTGGACCGTGCCTGCGCCGCTGTCAAGAACGGCGGCCATTGAAACCCGCAAGGCGCGGGTTAATTGGCACGGATGTTTACACCAACCTACACCGACGCTGTAACGCGCCTTGCCGCATTCACCCCGCATGCGGGCCGCGATTACGCGGCAATGCGCAACCATGATGACATCGCCCATGTCTCGGCGCTGTCGCCCTATATCCGCCACCGGATCATCACCGAAGCAGATGTGTTGCGCGCCGTGCTGGCCCGCCACAGCCCGCAAGCCGCCGAAAAATTCGTGCAAGAGGTGTTCTGGCGCACCTATTGGAAAGGCTGGCTGGAACTGCGCCCCACCGTCTGGGCCGATTACCAGCGCGATCTGGCCGCGGCGATGAACCAGATCCAGACACAGGCGGGCCTGCGCGCGCGATGGGAAGCCGCCTGTCTGGGCCAGACCGGCATCGACGGTTTTGACCATTGGGCGCGGCAATTGGCGGATACAGGCTATTTGCACAATCACGCGCGGATGTGGTTTGCCTCGATCTGGATCCACACGTTGCAATTGCCGTGGGTGCTGGGCGCGGATTTCTTTTTGCGGCATCTGCTGGACGGTGATGCAGCGTCAAACACGCTGTCATGGCGCTGGGTCGGGGGCATCCAGACGCAGGGCAAAGCCTATCTGGCGCAGCCCGACAATATCGCCAAGTACACCCAAGGCCGGTTCCGCCCCGAGGGGCTGGCGCAGGTTGCCGCCGCCCTGCCCTGCCCGCCGCATCCCGACCGCGGATCCTTGCCTGTGAGCGGGACGATTGATCCCGCCAAACGCACCGGTTTGATCGTGACCGAGGATGATTTGTCGCCGGGCTGGTTGCTGGACAGGGTTGCGCCGGTTGCGACCGCCTTTGTGCAGACCACCGAGCGGCGCAGCCCGTTGCAGGTGGCCCCGATGGTGACCGAATTCGTCGCAGCCGCGATGCGCGATTGTCACGACCGGTTTGCGGACAGGTTGGGCCGCGTCAGCGTGATCAGCCCCGATGCCTTGGCTGACTGGCGCAAGGCCGAAGGATTGGATCAGGTGGTGATGGCCTATTCCCCTGTCGGCCCCACCGCCGATGCGCTGCGTCCTGTCGATGCGCTGCGCGTGCTGCGCGCCTATGATCTGGACGCATGGCCGCACGCCACCCACGGATTTTTCCGCTTCAAGGATGCGATTCCCAAGCTGTTGGGCCAGATAAAGGGGCTGGCGCTGCTGTGACCGCAGCACGCTGCGGTCGCCTCCGGCGGGGATATTTTGGCTCGGAAGATGCGGCAGGCTTGCCGGAATCACAGGGGTAAGCTAAACTAAACAGATCAGTTCATAACGAGGGCATGACATGGCGGTTTCACTTACGATCAACGGCAAGGTACATGATGTCGATCTTCCGGATAATGTGCCGCTGCTCTGGGTGTTGCGCGACGCAATCGGGCTGACCGGCACCAAATTCGGCTGTGGTGTCGCCGCCTGTGGGGCCTGCACCGTGCAGATCGACGGGCAGGCCGTGCGGTCCTGTCAGGTGGCGCTCGCCGATGTCTGGGGCGAGGTCACGACGATCGAAGGGCTGGGCCAGCCCGGCAATCTGGCGGTGATCCAGCAGGCCTGGATCGACCATCAGGTCGCGCAATGCGGGTATTGCCAGTCCGGCCAGATCATGAATGCCGCAGCCTTGCTGGCCGAAACCCCTGCCCCCACGGATGACGATATCGACGCCGCCATGCAGGGCAACCTGTGCCGCTGCGGAACCTATCCGCGCATCCGTGCCGCGATCAAGGACGCGGCGCTGCGTCTGACGGAGGTCTGATCATGGCCAATATCCGCAAAATCGCCCGCCGGACGTTCCTGATCGGCTCTGCCGCTATCGCGGGCGGTGTCGCCTTTGGTGTCTATCAGCTTCGCAAAGATGCGCCGAACCCGCTGGTCGCCGGCGCGGGCGAAGCGGTGCTGACGCCTTTTGTGCTGCTCAATCAGGACGGGGTCACAGTGATCGCGCCGCGCGCCGAAATGGGCCAAGGTGTGCAGACCACGCTGGCCGCTCTTGTTGCAGAAGAAATGGATGTCGCATGGGCGGATATCACCGTTCTGCACGGCCCGCCCGCGCAGGCCTATTACAATCAGGCGCTGTTGGGCATTGCCCTGCCGTTTCGTCATTATGCCGACACGGATTTCCGCCATAGCCTGCGGCAGGGGATCGGGCAGATCGGCAAATTGCTGCATCTGCAGGTAACCGGCGGGTCCACATCCATGAAGGACGGGTATGAACGGATGCGTCATGCCGGGGCCAGCGCCCGCGAGGGGCTGAAACTGGCGGCCGCCGTGCAATTGGGCGTTGCGGCCAGCGACCTGCGCACCCAGGACAGCCATGTCATCGCCCCCGACGGGACCCGCATCGCCTATACCGCGCTGGCAGAGGCGGTGCGCGATATTGATCTGCCCGATGTGGAATTGCGGCCCCGGTCGGAATGGAAATACCTTGGCAAATCCATGCCGCGTGTCGATATGCTGGCCAAGGCGACCGGCACGGCGCAATTCGCGGGCGATGTGCAGATTGAGGGCATGCAATTCGCCACCGTGCGGATCAACCCCAAACGCGCGGGCATGGTGTCATATGACGACAGCGTTGCGCGCGCGATGGACGGGGTCACCGCGGTGATCGATCTTGGCGATGGCATCGCTGTCTTGGCGTCGAACACATGGCTGGCCATGCAGGCGGCTCAGGCGGTGGATATCGTCTGGCAAGACGCGGCCTATCCGGCCGAGACGGCGGGCATGATGGCCGCGATTGCCGCGGCCTTTGATCTGGAGCCTAACAGCACCGTGCGCGACGATGGTGATGTGACGGCCGCGATTGAAGGCACTGAAATCGTCGCGGAATATACCGTGCCTTTCCTTGCCCATGCCACGATGGAGCCGATGAATGCCACGGCCCTGTTCACTGGCGACAGGTTGGAGATCTGGACAGGCAACCAAGCCCCCGTGATGACACGCGACAAATGCGCAGCGGTCGCGGGGATCGCCCCCGAGGCCGTCACCGTGCATACGACGCTGATGGGTGGCGGTTTCGGCAGGCGCGCCGAGACGGATTATTCGGTGCAGGCGACCCGCATTGCAGCCGCCCTGCCCGGCACGCCGATCCGCATGACCTGGACCCGCGAAGAGGACATGCGCCACGATTTCTATCGCCCTGCGGCCATGGCACGGTTTCGCGGTGTGGTGGCGGATGGCGCGGCGCAATTGATCGACGGCCAGATCGCCGCACCGTCGGTATTCCAGCAATCCAGCTTGCGCCAGATGGGGCAGGTCCCCCCCGGCCCTGACCGCGCCCATGTCGAAGGGGCGGCAGACCAGCCCTACGGCGTGCCCAATTTCCGCATCACAGGCCATCTGGCCGATCTGGCCGTGCCGGTCGGGTTCTGGCGGTCGGTGGCGGCGTCATTCAACGGGTTCTTTCTGGATACCTTCATCGACGAAATGGCCCATGCCGCAGGCACCGATCCGTTGCAGTTCCGGCTGGCGCTGGCCGAACGCGAACATGCGCCCTCCGCCGGCGTGATCCGTGCGGTGGGCGAGATGTGCGGCTGGACTGGACAAACACCCGCCAATATCGGGCGCGGTGTGGCGTTTTGTCATTCCTTCGGGACCGCCACCGCACAGGTGGTCGAGGTCGAGGACACCGGGCGCGGCATCCGCATTAACCATTGCTGGATCGCCTGTGATCCGGGCATCGCCTTGGACCCCGCGATTATCGAGGCGCAAATGATTTCAGGCGCGATCTATGGTCTGTCGGCCGCCATGCAAGAAGAAGTGACATTCACCGACGGCGCCGCCGATCAGGGCAATTTCACCGATTACGATGCGCTGCGGATGCATACGGCGCCACGGTTCGATGTGCGTATTCTGGAAACCAGCGCACATCTGGGCGGCATCGGTGAACCCGGCACACCGCCTGCGATGCCGGCACTTGGCAATGCCCTGTTCGATCTGACAGGCGTGCGCGCGCGGGAATTACCGCTGATCAAGACCTTTGATCTGATCCTTTAGGGGTCAGATCGTCAGCCAATCGCGATAGTCGCTGACCAGCAGGTGGGTGGGGGCGACATCTTCCTCGATCTGCGCAAAGCGGCCGATCGGGTCGCGGAAGATGTTGTCCGTCTCGTCGTCGTTGACGGTGGAAACCTCGCCGATCAACACATCGCCCCCCTCGCCCCAGAAGGCGTGCCAGTCGCCGGGCATCAGTGTCACGCTTTCACCGGGGGCAAGGCGCAGTTTGTCTCCGGGGCCGAAAGGCCGCGTGATCCCGTCGCACATGACCACACCACCAACCGTTTCGTCGAACCCGCCGTCAGGGTCTGACCCGTAAAGTTCCACCACCAGCGTTGCACCGCCACGGTTGATGATATCCTCGGCCTTGATGACATGGGTATGCATCGGCGACAGCTGGTCCTGTTTGGAGATCAACAGCTTTTCCGCATAACACATGCCACCACCGCGCTGCAGATCGGCCAGCCGCCCATTGCGCAGGGTGAACAGGAACAGCCCCATTTGATCGTAACGCCCTGCGCCGTAATCGGTGATGTCCCAGCCGCAGCGCGCGTCAATGACAGCGCGCGCGTCGTTGGCGCGGGCCTTGAGCTGGTCGGGTGACCAATAGGCCCAAGGCGGCAGCGCAAAACCATGCGACCGGATCATCTGGTCGGCCTCGGCCATGATCGTATTGATGCGCGACCGTTTCATGCAGGCAGGGTCATGCGTCATGATACTTTGCGCAAGGCCCCTGCCGCCCAGTCGCGGCAGGCATCGCCAAAGGCGGTGAACAGCGGGCGCGACACCGGATCGGCATCGGCGTTCCATTCGGGGTGCCATTGCACAGACAGGGTGAAACCGGGCGCATCGGCAATGTAAATCGCCTCTGGCGTCCCATCGGGGGCGTGGCCGTCCACAATCACGCGGGGGCCAGCATGCTTGATCCCCTGGCCGTGTAGCGTGTTGGTCATCACGCTGGGCGCGCCCATCAGCTTGTGAAACACCCCGCCGGGCCGAAAGGTGACAGTATGGCGCAGGGCGAATTTTTCTTCGAGTGACCCGTCGGGGGGCATCCGGTGATTGTCGCGCCCCGGCAGATCGCGGATTTCAGGGAACAGCGTGCCGCCCATGGCGACATTGACCTCTTGAAAGCCGCGGCAGATCCCAAGGATCGGCTGGCCGCGCGCCACGCAGGCGCGGATCAGCGGCAGGGTCAGACGGTCGCGGTCACGGTCGAATGTGCCATGGGCGGGGGTTTCTTGTTCGCCGTATTCTTCGGGGTGGATGTTGGCGCGCGCGCCGGGGAATACAAAACCGTCACAAATATCCAGCAAGGTATCGATACAGACCAGCCCCGGATGCGAGGGCACGATCAAGGGCTGGCAGCCCGACACCTCGGCCAAGGCTTGCGCATTCATCGTGCCGGCGGCATGGGCGGGGTATTCGTCGTTGATCAGATAGCTGTTGCCGATAATTCCGATCACTGGCCGGCGCATGTCATTCTCCTGCAGATTTGACCGAAAGATAGCGGTCACAGACGCAAAGCGAAAGGGATGTCATGCGCACAAGCGGGCATGCGCTGGCGCACATGCCCGTCAATGCAGCATTTGCAGGGTCTGACGCGCGAAAATCGCGCTTAGGCTTCGCCGATCAGGCCCGCCGCTTCGATCCCTGCCATGGCGGCGATGACGTCATTGTCGGATGTGTCACCCGTGACGCCGACTGCACCGATCACGCCGCCTTTTTTGTCGCGCAGCAACACACCGCCCGGCACCGGCACGACCTGCCCGCCATAGACGCCGTTGATCGCGGCCATGAAATAGGCCTGGCTTTCCGCCCGCGCCATCTGTGCCTTGCCTGCCATGCCGAGCATGACGGACCCGTAAGCCTTGCCATGGGCAATGCCGAAACGGCCGGGCGATGCGCCGTCTTCACGCTCGAACGCCTTCACATGGCCGCCCGCGTCCAGCACCACGACAGACAGCGGCTTCAGCCCCAGTTCGCGGCCTGTGGCCAGCGCCTTGCGGATGATCGTGCGGGCTTTGGTGATCGAAATATCTGACATTCTCGTCTCCTTGTCGGGCGTTGCCGCCTTAGTGATTGCGTTGCGCTTTTAGTTCCAGACGCCGCCGGTGCAGCACGGGTTCGGTATAGCCGGACGGCTGTTCACGCCCCAGAAACACCAGATCGCAGGCCGCCTGAAAGGCGATGCCACTGAAATCGGGGGCCATCGGGCGATAGGCCGGATCACCCGCATTCTGGTCATCCACCACGCGGGCCATTTTCTGCATTGCCGCCATCACCTGATCGCGGCCGACCACGTCATGGTGCAGCCAGTTGGCCAAGGCTTGCGACGAAATCCGGCAGGTGGCGCGGTCTTCCATCAAGGCCACGTTGTTGATGTCGGGCACTTTGGAACAGCCGACACCCTGATCGATCCAGCGCACCACATAGCCAAGGATACCTTGGGCGTTGTTTTCCACCTCGCGCATTTTCTGCGCCTCGGTCCAGCGCTGGTATTGCGCCAGCGGGATGTCGAGGATCGAGGACACATAGGCCCGCCGCCCGCCTTTGCGCAGACGTGCCTGCACCGCCATCACGTCGATCTTGTGGTAATGCAGCGCGTGCAATGTCGCGGCTGTCGGGCTTGGCACCCAGGCACAATTGGCACCCGATTGCGGATGGCCGATTTTCTGTTCCAGCATCGCGGCCATCAGGTCGGGCATGGCCCACATCCCCTTGCCGATCTGCGCACGGCCAGAAAAGCCGCATTCCAGACCGATATCGACGTTCTGATCCTCGTAGGCGCCGATCCATTGCTTGCGCTTGATGAAATCCTTGCGGCTGAATGGCCCTGCTTCCATTGATGTGTGGATTTCATCGCCGGTGCGGTCCAGAAAACCGGTGTTGATGAATGCGACACGGGATTTCGCCGCGCGGATACATTCCTTGAGGTTGACAGTCGTGCGCCGTTCTTCGTCCATGATGCCGATCTTGACGGTGTGGCGCGGCAGGCCCAGCGCGTCTTCGACCGCGGCGAAAATATCGTTGGTAAAGGCGACTTCTTCGGGGCCGTGCATCTTGGGCTTGACCACATAGACAGAGCCAAGCGCGGAATTGCCGCCATCGTGTTTCAGGTCATGCAGCGCGATCAGCGTGGTGATCATCGCATCCATCAGACCTTCGAACACCTCTGCGCCATCCGCATCAAGGATTGCGGGGTTCGTCATCAGATGGCCAACGTTACGAATCCAAAGGAGCGCGCGGCCTTTGAGCGTAACCTTGCCGCCGGTCGCGGTCGTGTATTCACGGTCGGCGGCCAGTTTGCGGGTCATCGTCTTGCCATTCTTGACCATATCGGCGGTCAGATCGCCTTTCATCAGGCCCAGCCAGTTTTCATAGGCAAGGACCTTGTCCTCGGCATCGACGCAGGCGACGGAATCTTCGCAATCCATGATCGCGGAAACGGCGCTTTCCAGCCGGACGTCAGCCAGCAAGGCCTGATCACGGCTGCCGATGGGGTGGGCGCGGTCAAAGACCAGTTCGACATGCAAACCGTTGTTGACCAGCACCACCGCATCGGGGGCCTTGGGGTTGCCGCGATAGCCCACGAATTTCGCAGGGTCGCGCAGGGGGGCGTCGTCGATCAGCAAGGCACCATCCTGCACATGATAGCGCGCGACATCGGCGTGGCTTTTGCCTTCGATCGGGAAAGCCTCGTCCAGAAACACGCGCACGCGGGCGACGACACGCGCGCCATGGCCACGGTCATAGCCGCCAGCAGGGGGCAATGTGCCCATCGCATCGGTGCCATAAAACGCGTCATAGAGGCTTCCCCAACGCGCATTCGCGGCATTCAGCGCGAAACGGGCATTGGTGATCGGCACAACCAGCTGCGGCCCGGGAATCGTGGCAATCTCGGGGTCCACATTGGCGGTGTCGATTTCGAAATCATCGCCCTCGGGAACAAGATAGCCGATATCCTTGAGAAAATGTTCATAGGCCACGCGGTCATGCGGTTTGCCACGCTGGGCCACATGCCAAGCGTCGATGGCCGATTGCAGATCGTCACGTTTTTGCAGCAAGGCGCGATTGCGCGGGGTCATCTGAGCAAGCAGCCCGGCAAAACCGGCCCAAAAAGCATCAGGGCTGATGCCGGTTCCTGGCAAGGCGCTTGTGTCGATAAAGCTGGCCAATTCACTGGCGACCTGAAGCCCGTGTTTTGTGACGCGATCTGTCATGGCTGTTCTTCCTTATGTCCTTGGCATGCAGCGGCATACCTTTGCTTCGGGTCACGAATTAGAACACATGTTTCCGATAGGCAACACGGGCGGCAGAATTCAATTGCGCGTCCCGCGACACTTGTCCGAACAATACCGCACGGCATCCCAGACCTTCGCCCATTTCTTGCGCCAGGTGAACGGCCTGCCGCAGGTGGCACAGGTTTTTTGGGGCAGGTCGGATTTTTTGCGCATTTTGGCCATGGCCGCCAGTTAGGTCAGCAAAGGGTGAAATCCACAGGCAATCGACAATATTGCCAGACGCGCGGAACCTTGCTGGTCTAAGGTTGTACAATGCGGCTGGTTTGCAATCTCCAGCAAAAAATCGTAATGTCGTGCAACCGTTACAAAATTCTGGTGTTTGATATTCCATGGAAGAGCGGATCACGCCATTGATAGCAGAACGTGCGCCGTGGCTTTATGCGGACAGACCCGGCACGGCCTATGTCCGGCGGGCGCTCCACACGATGCTGGGATATGAAAAAACGCTCAAGATCGCGCGCAATCTCGAACACGCCGATCCCGCCCAGATCATGCAGGATATGGCAGACCGACTGGCGCTGATGGTGTCCAGCAAGGGATTTGGCCATCTGCCCGTGCATGGCCCCGCGTTGATCGTGGCGAATCATCCCACGGGAATCGCGGATGGGATCATCCTGAACCACCTGATCGCGCGCAGCCGGCCTGACGCCTATTTCTTTGCCAACCGCGATATCCTGCGGGTGTTTCCGCAGATGGACAGCATGATCGCCCCCGTCGAATGGCGCAAACCATTGCGCAGCCATGCGAAGACACGCGAAACCATGGCCTTTGTGCGCCAGGCGACCGAGGCAGGGCGGCTTGGCGTGATCTTTCCATCGGGACGGCTGGCCAAACGGCGCTGGCTGTCGCTGCATGAACGGCCATGGATGGCTTCGGCGGCGATGCTGGCGCGCAAATTCGACCTGCCGGTGATTCCTGTGAACATTCAGGCCCGCAATTCGGCGCTGTTTTACCTGTTCGACCGCATCCACCCGACGCTGCGCGACATCACCCTGTTCCACGAGACGCTGAACAAGGACCGCCAGCCCTTCGTCGTGACCATGGGCGAGCCGATTTCCGCCTCGGCCATCCCGCGCGACCCCGAACAGGGCATCGCACTGCTGCGCGCGGCCACGCTGGCCTTGGGCGGCGAATATGCGCCGGTGGTCAATCTGATCGCAACAACGCGGCCCTGGCTGTCCAAAGGCGCGCCCAGCGCATCTTGAAGCGGGGGCCGCGTTCTTTTAGAGATCGCGCAAAGCTGCGCGGTCCATTAGGGTCGTGCAGACCTGAACCAAGGATGCCCGCGATGCTTGACCTGACCTATGACGCCCCCACCCCCAAAGTGATTTCCGGTGCGACCGGCGATTGGGAACTGGTCATCGGGCTAGAAGTCCATGCACAGGTTGCCACCAATGCAAAATTATTCTCCGGTGCCTCGACCCTGTTCGGGGCCGAACCCAACAGCAATGTCGCCTTTGTCGATGCTGGCATGCCCGGGATGCTGCCCGTGATCAACGAAGCCTGCGTGGCGCAGGCCGTACGCACCGGGCTGGGGCTGAAGGCGCAGATCAACCTGACATCGGCCTTTGACCGCAAGAATTACTTTTACCCCGACCTGCCGCAGGGCTATCAGATCAGCCAGCTCTATCATCCCATCGTGGGCGAAGGCGAAGTGCTGGTCGAAATGGGCAATGGCACCGCGCGTCTGGTGCGGATCGAACGCATCCATCTGGAACAGGACGCGGGCAAGTCGATCCATGACATGGACCCCACGATGTCCTTTGTGGATCTCAACCGCACCGGTGTCGCGCTGATGGAAATCGTCAGCCGCCCCGATATTCGCGGCCCAGAGGAGGCGGCGGCCTATGTGCTGAAACTGCGCCAGATCATGCGGTATCTGGGTACCTGCGACGGCAATATGCAAAACGGCAATCTGCGCGCCGATGTGAACGTGTCGGTCTGCCGTCTGGGCGATTACGAACGCTATCAGGCAACACAGGATTTCAGCCACCTTGGCACGCGCTGCGAGATCAAGAACATGAACTCGATGCGGTTCATCCAGATGGCCATTGATTACGAGGCCCGCCGCCAGATTGCCCTGCTGGAGGATGGCAAATCCGTTATGCAGGAGACCCGGCTTTACGATCCGGACCGCAACGAGACACGCTCGATGCGATCCAAGGAAGAGGCGCATGATTACCGCTATTTCCCCGATCCGGACCTGCTGCCCTTGGAAATCGAACAGGATTGGGTCGATGATATCGCCGCCCATTTGCCCGAATTGCCCGATGCAAAAAAGGCGCGATTCATCGCCGATTTCGGCTTGTCGGAATACGATGCATCCGTTCTGACCGCAGAAGAGGAAAACGCCGCGTTTTTCGAAAAGGTTGCCGAAGGCCGCGATGGCAAATTGGCGGCGAATTGGGTGATTAACGAATTGTTTGGCCGTCTGAAAAAAGACGACCGCGATATCGCCGACAGCCCGATTTCCGCGCAGCGGCTGGGCCAGATCATCGGGCTGATCAAATCAGATAAGATTTCGGGCAAGATCGCCAAGGATGTGTTCGACATCGCCTATACCCAGAACCGCGACCCCGAAGAAATCGTCGCCACCGAAGGTATGACCCAAGTCACCGACACCGGCGCGATCGAAGCTGCGGTGGATGCGATCATCGCCGCCAACCCCGATCAGGTCGAAAAGGCCAAGGCCAATCCGAAACTGGCGGGCTGGTTCGTGGGTCAGGTGATGAAGGCCACAGGTGGCAAGGCCAATCCGGGCGCCGTCAACCAGATCGTCTCGGCACGGCTTGGTCTTTAGGACGGTTGGACATCGGCGGCAGGCTTGGTATGGTCCAGCAGGTCGGTCCAAGGGAAAACGCGATGACATATGAATACAAGGTCGTACCGGCCCCCCTGCGCGGCACCAAGGCCCCCGGCGTCAAGACGAATGAAGATCGCTTTGCCCTGTCGCTGGAAACCGTGATGAATGATCTTGCGGCGGATGGCTGGGAATACCTGCGCGCCGATACCCTGCCCTGCGACCAGCGCGAAGGCTTGATGAGCCGGACAACGGTCTATCAGAACATGCTGGTGTTCCGCCGGACCAAAGTCGCCAACACCGCGCCCAAGATGAAACAGCAACGCGCGATGCCAACCATGACGGCCCCTGCCCCGCAGGTGCCGAAAAAACCCCTCGCATCCGACACGCGCCCTGCACCGGACGTCGCGGGCGGCGACTGATCAGCGCAGATCAATCGCCAGCGCGTGAATCCGTCCCATCAGGTCCGGACCAATGGCTGTGTGGATCGCGCGGTGGCGCGCGATGCGCGACATATCGTCCAATGCGGCGGCCTTGATCACCACCCGCCAATGGCTTTCGCCTGACCCGTCGTCACCCGCATGGCCTGCGTGTTTGTGGCTTTCGTTGATCACGTCGAGCATCTGGGGATCGAGCGTCATCAGTCTTGTGTGAATTTCAGCCTGCAATGCCATTATTTTCCCTCTGCCCTCTTCTCTCTGTCGCTGAGGGGTCTACAGTCTGTCGTCCGAGTCGGAAAGATGAGATGCAAAATGAAAAAAGATGATCCCTTTGGTTTCGATATGTCTGTATCGGGATCCAAGAAAAAGAATCCACGCGGCCGGCGTGGCATGTCGGGGGCATCCGAAACTTCAACGCGGGTCTGCGATCACGACGGCTGCGAACTTGCCGCGCCGTTCCGCGCGCCGAAATCACCCGATGTGCTGGATGATTATTTCTGGTTCTGTCAGGAACATGTCCGCGAATACAATCTGAAATGGAATTTCTTTGACACCACGTCAGAGGCCGAACTGGCCGCGCTGATGGACAAGGACCGCGTCTGGGACCGGCCGACCAAACCGTTCAAACGCTCGGTCGAGGAACGCGCCTGGGCGCGTCTGGGGGTCGATGACCCGCATCAGGTGCTGGGGGCCAATGCCACCCGCAATCCGGGCCGTGGTGCCGCTGTCGGGCGCAAGCTGCCACCGACCGAACGGCGCGCTATCGACATTCTGGACGCCAAGGACAATTGGTCCAAGCCGCAAATCCGCAAAGCCTATAAATCGCTGATCAAGGTGCTGCACCCCGATATGAACGGCGGCGACCGCAGCCAGGAAGAACAATTGTCCGAGGTCGTCTGGGCCTGGGACCAGATCAAGGTCAGCCGGAACTTTCGCGATACCGACTGATCCTGTGCGCTCGGCACAGACGGGCCGCGCAATGCGGTCAGACGGGGTGGCGCTTGCTGCTGGCTGCGTTATGTTAGCCCGATACCCGATTGCGACATCTTAACGAAAAGGCAAGGCACATGGCCGACGGCACCACAGACATGCACGCGAAACCGACCGAGGATATTTCGGTCAAGGACGTGTTTGGCATCGACAGCGACATGAAGATCAAGGGCTTTGCCGACCGCACCGACCGCGTGCCAGAGATCGACAGCACCTATAAATTCGACCCCGAGACGACGCTCGCGATCCTTGCTGGCTTTGGTTATAACCGGCGCGTGATGATCCAGGGCTATCACGGCACCGGCAAATCGACGCATATCGAACAGGTGGCGGCGCAGTTGAATTGGCCTGCGGTGCGGGTCAACCTTGACAGCCATATCAGCCGGATCGACCTGATCGGCAAAGACGCGATCAAGCTGCGCGACGGCGTACAGGTCACCGAATTCCACGAAGGCATCCTGCCTTGGGCCTTGCGCAACCCCGTCGCCATCGTCTTTGACGAATATGATGCAGGGCGCGCGGATGTGATGTTCGTGATCCAGCGCGTGCTGGAAACCGACGGCAAGCTGACGCTGATGGACCAGAACGAAATCATCACCCCCAACCCCTATTTCCGCCTGTTCGCCACCGCGAATACCGTGGGTCTGGGCGATACGACGGGGCTGTATCACGGCACCCAGCAGATCAACCAAGCGCAGATGGACCGCTGGTCGATGGTGGTGACGCTGAACTATCTGTCACATGACGCCGAGGCCGCGATCGTGCTGTCGAAATCACCGCATTACAACAATGAAAAAGGCCGCCGCACGATCAGCCAGATGGTCACCGTCGCCGACCTGACACGCACGGCCTTCATGAACGGCGATCTGAGCACGGTGATGTCGCCGCGCACAGTGCTGGCCTGGGCGGAAAACGCGCGGATTTTCGGCAATGTCGGCTATGCGTTCCGGCTGTCATTCCTGAACAAATGCGACGAATTGGAACGCCAGACGGTGGCGGAATTCTATCAGCGTTGTTTCGACGAGGAATTGCCGGAAAGTGCGGCGAGCTTGAGCCTGCGATAGCAGGGCAGGCGTAAGGTGGACTAAAGTCCACCTTACGTCATGGTCATTCAGCCGCGTGCGGCTTTGGTCGCATTGGCCCACCAGACGATATCGTCCAGCGTGGCAGTGACCGATGGCATCAGGTGATCGGCAATCGTGTCGATCTCGGCATTGGCCCCCAAAGGATGCACGACAAAGAAATCACCGCCGCCGATATGCACGGCATTGCGGGTTGGCACCATTTGCAGTTCCACCGCGATATTGCGCAGATGTTCCAGCGCGCGTGTGCCGCCAACCGACCCGTAAGCGATGGCCGACATCGGTTTGCGGTTCCATTCGTTATAGGCCTGATCCAGCGCGTTTTTCAGCGCGCCGGTGATCGAGCGGTTATATTCGGCAACAACAAAGATATAGCCGTCGAATTCACCGATCTTTTGCTGCCATTTCACGGCGCGTGCGTCAGACGATGGCATCCACAAATTGCTGGCCATCTCGTCGAATAGCGGCAGGTCGAAATCGCGCAGATCGACCAGTTCGACATCCATGTCGTCACGGGCCTGCGCCTGTTTCAGCATCCATGCGGCAGGTTTGTCAGCAAAGCGGGTAGCGCGGGTCGATCCGATGATCAGGGCGATCTTTGGTTTCGTGGTCATATCATTTCTCCTGCATGAATAATGCGATATGCATCACCTGCGGCAGGGCACGCTGTCTGGCTACAGGCGCCACGGCGCAGGCCCTGTGCAAAAATACGCAGGGCGTGCAGCACCCCTTGCCCCTGCCCTGATCCGGTGGTTTATCTTTGGCATGCAAAAACCATCCGACAACCCCGCCGATCCGTTCAAAAAAGCCCTGGCCGAGGCGACCAAGGTCATGGCCAACGACCCCGAATTGTCGGTGACCTTTTCGGTCGATCCGTCCGGCCAGACGGCGGACAGCATGCGCCTGCCACAGGTGTCGCGCCGCATGACCCGCGACGAAGTGTTGCTGGCGCGCGGCACGGCCGACAGTTTCGCGCTGCGCCACAGGTTCCACGATGCGGCCACCGCCGCGCGCTATATGCCGCAAGGCCAGATGGCACGCGATCTTTACGACGCGATGGAAACCGCCCGGATCGAAGCGGTGGGCGCGCAATATATGCCCGGCACTGCCGGCAATATCGACGCCAAGATCGGCAATGACGCGCGGCGCAAAGGTTATGACCAGATCACCCAGGCCGCGGATGCGCCTTTGCCCATCGCTGCGGGCTATCTGATCCGGCATCTGGCGACGGGGCGCGCCCTGCCTGCGGGGGCGGATAATGTCCTGCAGCTGTGGCGCGGGTTCATCGAGGATCATTGCGGCGGCACGCTCGAAAACCTCAGCGCAACGCTGAACGACCAGAAAGAATTCGCCCGTTTTGCCCGCCAGTTGATTGCCGATCTGGGCTATGGCGACCAGCTGGGCGATGATCCTGACCAGTTGGACGACGACCAGGATGACGCAGCCAAGGACGGCAGCGATGACCAGACCGAACCCGACAGCACCGGCGACGACGACGGCGATAGCGAGGAGGCCGAAGCCTCCCCCGAACAAAGCCAGCAAAGCCAGCAGGATGCCAAACAGGCGCAGGTCAGCATGGATGACCAGGCCAATGCCGAGATGGGCGACGAGGTCGAGATGCCTGAAGGCGAGGCCCCGATGGACCCGCCCCAGCCGGCCCCCGTGTCCGATGCCGACCCCGATTACAAGGTCGCCTATACCGCCTTTGACGAAGAAATCGGAGCGCAGGATCTGGCCGAACCGGTGGAACTGGACCGCTTGCGCGCCTATCTGGACCAGCAGCTGGACCCGCTGAAAGGGGCGGTGTCGCGGCTGGCCAACAAGCTGCAACGCCGCTTGCAGGCACAGCAAAACCGGTCATGGGAATTCGACCGCGAAGAAGGGATTCTGGACGCGGGCCGTCTGGCGCGGGTTGTGGCCTCGCCCACCACACCGCTGAGTTTCAAGGTCGAGAAAGACACCGAATTCCGCGACACGGTGGTGACGCTGCTGTTGGACAATTCCGGTTCCATGCGCGGCCGCCCGATTTCCATTGCCGCGATCTGTGCCGATGTGATGGCGCGCACGCTGGAACGCTGCGACGTAAAGGTCGAAATCCTCGGCTTTACCACAAAGGCCTGGAAAGGCGGCCAAAGCCGCGAGAAATGGCTGGCCGACGGCCGCCCCGCCACCCCCGGCCGTCTGAACGATCTGCGCCATATCATCTATAAATCCGCCGATGCGCCATGGCGGCGGACCCGCCCCAATCTGGGGTTGATGATGAAAGAAGGCTTGCTGAAGGAAAACATCGACGGCGAGGCGCTGGAATGGGCGCACCGCCGCATCACCGCGCGGCAGGAGCAGCGCAAGGTCTTGATGGTGATTTCCGACGGCGCGCCGGTGGATGACAGCACCTTGTCGGTGAACCCGGCCAATTATCTGGAAAAGCATCTGCGCGACGTGATCGCGATGATCGAAAAGCGCCGCGCGGTCGAGCTGATCGCCATCGGGATTGGCCATGATGTGACCCGTTATTACGAACGCGCGGTCACCATCACCGATGTCGAGCAACTGGCGGGGGCCATGACAGAGCAGCTGGCCAGCCTGTTCGACAATGATCCACGCAAAAGGGCGCGCGTCTTGGGGATGCGCAAGGTCGGCTGATCCGGTTCTGGCGAACCGGACGCCTTTGGCGAGAGTATTTTTGGAAAAGAGAAGTGGGGGCGCGATGTTCCAGAGTTTCGAAGCCCAATCCAACCCGGATCAGGGGCCAGCGAGGCTGGATGATCTGCGGGCGCAGATGCAGGCGGCGGGGGTGGATGCCTTTGTGGTGCCGCGCGCCGATGCGCATCAGGGCGAATATGTCGCCGCCCGCGATGCGCGGCTGCGCTGGCTGACGGGGTTTTCCGGCTCGGCGGGGTTTTGCCTCGTCTTGCAGGACCGTGCAGGCGTGTTCATCGACGGGCGGTACCGCGTGCAGGTGCTGGCAGAGGTGGCGGCGTGTTTCACGCCGGTCCATTGGCCCGAGGTGCAACTGGCCGATTGGCTGAAAGAGGCGCGCCCTGCCGGCGGTGTGCTGGGCTATGACGCTTGGCTGCATAGTGTGGACGAGATCGCAAAGCTGCGCGCAGCCCTGCCTGCGTTCGATCTGCGTGCCGTTGACAATCTGGTAGACCGGATCTGGCAAGACCAGCCTGCCCCGCCGGATGCACCTTTTGCCGTGCAGCCGCTGGATTTTGCAGGCGAGGATCATGCTGCCAAGCGCGCGCGGCTGGCACAGGGGTTGGCGGCGGATGCCTGCGTGCTGACCTTGCCTGATTCTATCGCATGGCTGCTGAACATCCGTGGCAGCGATATTCCGCGCAATCCGGTGCCGCAGGGCTTTGCCATGTTGAACCGCAATGGGGCTGTCAGCTTGTTCGCGGGGGCGGGCAAGGCGGACGGGATCGCCGGTCATCTGGGGCCGGATGTCACCCTGCGTGATGTCGCGGATTTCCTACCTGCATTGCAGGGGCTGACCGGCACCGTGCAGATCGACCCCAAGACCTGCCCTGATCTGGTGGCCCGTGCGCTAGCGGGGGCGCAGGTCGTGCATGCGCCCGACCCCTGCATCCTGCCCAAGGCCTGCAAGAATGCGACCGAGATCGCGGGGGCGCGCGCCGCCCATGACCGTGACGCCATGGCGATGGTGCGGTTTCTGGCCTGGCTGGATGCCACGGCGCCGCAGGGCAGTCTGACCGAGATCGACGTCGTGCGCGCGCTGGAGGGGTTCCGCCGCGAGACCAATGCCCTGCGCGACATCAGTTTCGAGACGATTTGCGGGTCCGGCCCCAATGCCGCCATCGTGCATTACCGTGTCAGCGAGGCCAGCAACCGCCCGCTGGGGCAGGACGCCTTGCTGCTGGTGGACAGTGGCGGGCAGTATCAGGACGGCACCACCGATATCACCCGCACGATTGCCATCGGCACACCGACCGCGACGCACCGCACCTGTTACACCCGCGTCTTGCAGGGGATGATCGCGATCAGCCGTATCCGGTTTCCGCGGGGTGTGGGCGGGCAGCATCTGGATGCACTGGCGCGCGCACCCTTGTGGCTGGCAGGGATGGATTACGACCATGGCACCGGCCACGGGGTCGGCAGTTATCTGAGCGTGCATGAAGGTCCGCAGGGGATTTCGCGCCGGTCCGAGGTGGCATTGCACGAAGGCATGATCCTGTCGAACGAACCGGGCTATTACCGCGCGGGCGATTTCGGCATCCGGATCGAGAACCTGATCGTCACGGTCAAGGCTCCGCCCCAGCAAGGTGCCGACGGGCGCGACATGCTGGCCTTCGAGACGCTGACACAGGTGCCATTCGACCGCCGCCTGATTGATACGGGTCTGTTGACGGATGCAGAACGGGACTGGATTGATCGCTATCATGCCGATACGTTAATACGTGTTGGCCTGCGCGTTGATCAAGCTACATACGAATGGTTGGCCGCTGCTTGCGCGCCCCTCTAAACCACAAACTTGTAACCCGAAATCTTGCCCCGAAGGATCTTTCATGCCTGATCACATTACAATTCGCCCTGCGACGGGCACATGGGTCGTGCGCGCCGGTGGCGCTGTTCTGGGCGAATCAATCCAGGCGCTGGAAATGACAGAAGGCGATTATCCGCCCGTGATTTATTTCCCGCGCGCCGATATCGCCATGGCGTTTCTGGAACCGTCGGACACCACATCGACCTGCCCGCACAAGGGCAGTGCCACCTATTACGGGATCGCCGCGAAAAGCGGGCTGATCGCGGATGCGGTCTGGTCCTATGAAGACCCCAAACCGGCCGTGGCCGCGATCAAGGGCTATCTGGCGTTTTACAAAACCAAGGTCACCGTCGAAGAAGTCTAGGAATGTTCTTCGGCCGCTGTGTCCGACAGCGCGCGGTTCATCGCGCGCAGGGCATCGAGCTGATACAACACGCCCAGCACCACGGGCGTGTCGGAATCTTTGTCATCGGACACGATTGGCAAAAACGCCGCGCCGCTGCGGTCGAACAGGGGCATCGCCTGTTCCAGCGTCGCTTTGCGGTCAAGAAAAAAGCCCTGCTGGATTAATGATTTACAGCCATCCTCTGGTGCATCCCGCAGATGGGCTATGACGGGGATCGTAGCCAGCAGATAGGCTTGCGGTCCCGCCGCCAGATGCACGCCGCGCCGTTCCAGCTGGGTCAGGAAAAACGACCGGTCCACCAGCCGTGATGCAAGCGCGGTGGACAAAGACACGGCCACCATGACCGCCAGCCCCGTCTGCCAGTCGCCGGTCAGCTCGAACACGATCAGCGTGGTGGAAATCGGCGCGCCCAGCACGGTGGCGGCCACCGCCCCCATGCCCGCCAGCGCGTAAAGCGATCCTTCGCCGGACACGTTGGGAAAGACCGATGTCGCGATCAGCCCAAAGGCCAGCCCGGTCAACGCCCCGATCATCAAGGATGGCGAAAATACGCCCCCGCCCATCCGCCCGCCGATGGTGATTGCGACAGCCAGCACCTTGAGAGCGACAAAAACGATCGCCTCGTGCAGCAGCAGCGATCCGGTCAGCGCGGCAGTCGTGGTTTCATAGCCGACCCCGATGATATGCGGAAACCAGATCGCCAGCCCGCCCAGCACGGCCCCCGCCACCGCAGGCCGCAGATAGCGCGGCAGGCGGGTCAGGTTTTGAACGAAATTTGCAAAATCCTCGGCCCAGAAGATGGATTTCATCAGCACCACCGCGACCAGCCCACAGACCAGCCCCAGCAACAGAAAGGCCGGCAGTTCGACATAAAACGCCAGCGCATTCTGCACAGGCAGCACGAATTCGGCCACATCGCCGAATACCGTGCGGTTGATCACGGTCCCCACGGCAGAGGCGATGACGATAGGCGCAAAGGCATGGACCGCGAAATGGCGCAGCACGACCTCTAGCGCGAACAAGGCACCGGCGATGGGGGCGTTGAAACTGGCCGAAACGGCGGCGGCGACCGCACAGCCCAGCAGGTCGCGCCCCGTGATCCCGTTGGCCTTGATCCAGCGACACAGGATGGTGGACAGCACGGCGGCCAGATGCTCCACCGGGCCTTCGCGCCCGCTGGACCCGCCGGTGGACAAGGTGACCAGCGAGGCGGCGGCAGAGGCCAGCCCGCGCCGCACCTCGACCCGCCCGCGCGACAGGGCCGCGCCTTCGATCACATCCGCGACCGAGCGCACACGGCCATCATCGGTGAAACGGTGCAGGATCACGCCAACGATCAGCCCGCCGCAGATCGGCACGACCAGCACATGATGCCATGCCAGACTGGCCGCCAGGGTATGCAACATCAGTACGTCATGGGTGCCATAGACGGCGGATTGGATCACTGAAATCCCCAGCCGGAACAGCACCGCTGCCCCCCCTGCCGCGATACCGATGGCCAATGCGATGAACCAGAACTGGATCTGGGTCGGCCCATGGGTTTTCATCACCTGCACCGCGTCAATTCCGGCGCGCAGCAGATGGGCGGCACCTTTTTGCAGGGTCGATCTGACTGCTGCGCGCATCCGTCTCCGCCGTGATTGCACTCTGCCCGCAGACCGGACGTGAGGGTTGGTGCTTTGATAACGGGACCGTGAGGCAGGTCCAAGCCCTGTTATCGACGCGCGCCTGCCGTTTAGGCCCTGATCAGCGCCTTGGCGGCTTCGCGCGCGGCATCTGTCACCGTGTCGCCCGACAGCATCCGCGCGATTTCGTCGATGCGTGCGGCGGCGTCCAGCCGCACGACGGTGGACAGGGTCGCATCGGCGCGCTGGTGTTTTTCGACGCGCCAGTGATGTCCGCCCAAGGCCGCGACCTGCGGCGAATGGGTCACGACCAGCACCTGCCCGCCCTGCGCCAGTTCCGCCAGCCGCCGCCCCACAGCATCCGCCGTCGCGCCGCCGACACCACGGTCGATTTCATCAAAGATCATGGTCAACCCGTCGGCCTCTTGGGTCAGGCAGACCTTGAGCGCCAGCAAAAACCGGCTGAGCTCGCCGCCAGAGGCGATCTTGTTGATCGGGCCAGTCGGCGCGCCGGGGTTGGTGGCGACGGTAAAGGCGACAGCATCGCCGCCATCGGGGCCGGGGTCGGCCTCGGTGATTTCGGTCGTGAATACGGCGCGTTCCATTTTCAGCGGGGCCAGTTCTGCCGCCATCGCAAGGTCGAGCTTGCGCGCCGCCCCCTGCCGTTTGGCGCGCAGATTGGCCGCTGCGGTATCATAGGCGGCCTGCGCGGCCTGCACCTGCGCGGCCAGCGCCTGCAGATCGCCGGTTGATCCATCCAAGACCGCCAGCCGCCCCCGCAAATCATCGGCAAACCCGCGCAGATCATCGGGCAGAACGTCATGTTTGCGCGCCAGTCCACGGATGGCGAACAGCCGTTCTTCGGCCTGTTCCAGCGCGAAAGGATCGAATGTCAGCGCGTCCAGACAGATTTCAATGGCGCGTTGGGCATCGTCCAGCGACAACATCATCGCCTCGATCGCCGTCAGGGCGGGGTCAAGCTGGCCTTCAGCCTTGTCGGCGGCGCCTTGCAGCCAGCGGGACGCATCGTTGATCAGCCCTTCGGCGCCTTGCAGGCCCAAGGCGTCATGCGCGCGGGCGATGTCGGTGCGGATTTTCTCGGCAGATTGCATCAGGCGGCGCTGCGCATCCAATGTGGCCTCTTCGCCCGCCTCGGGGGACAGGGTGTCAAGCTCGGCCACGGCATGGCGCAGATAATCTTCCTCGGCGCGGGTTTCAGCGACCTTGGCTTCGGCGGCGACCAGCGCCTTGCGCGCGGCGGACAGGGCACGCCATGCGGCCTGCGTCGCGGCCAGTTCACCGTCGGCCCCGGCAAAAGCATCCAGCATCTGGCGGTGACCACGCGGGTTCAGCAGGCCGCGATCATCATGCTGTCCATGCAGTTCGACCAATGTATCCGACAGCGCACGCAGCACATCGCCACTGACACGGCGGTCATTGACCCAAGCGGTCTTGCGCCCGTCGCGGGTGTTGATGCGGCGTAGGATCAGCTCATCCTCGACCTCCAGCCCCGCATCTAGCAGGATCGCGCGGGCCGGATGATCGGGGGACAGGTCGAACCATGCCGTAACCTCGCCCTGTTCGGCGCCTTGGCGGACCAGTTCAGCACGCCCGCGCCAGCCCAGCACGAACCCCAGCGAATCGAGCAGGATGGATTTGCCCGCACCGGTTTCACCGGTCAGCACGTTCAGACCGGGCTGGAACGCTAATTCCAGCCGGTCGATGATCAGCATGTCCCTGATGTCTAAGCCGCGCAGCATGTCGCACCCCGAAGGGCGGGAAAACCCCCGCCGTGGTTAAAGCCACTCACCCCGGATCACCTGCCGATAAATCGACGCCAGCCAGTTGTCGCCCGCCGCCTCGGCCACCAGACCGCGCCCTGTCAGCAAGGCGTAACTGGCCGCGTACCAGTCACTGGATTGGTAATTATAGCCCAGGATCGCGCCTGCGGTCTGCGCCTCATCGGTCAAGCCCAGCGACAGATACGCCTCGACCAGACGGTGCAGCGCCTCTGGCGTATGGGTCGTGGTCTGGAAATCCTCGACCACGGTGCGGAACCGGTTGGCGGCGGCGGCATAATTGGCGCGCTTGAGGTAATAGCGCCCGACTTCCATTTCCTTGGCGGCCAGCTGGTCAAAGGCCAGATCGAATTTGCCGACGGAGGCGGCGGCATATTCGCTGTCGGGGTAGGTTTCGATCACGCGGCGCAGCGATTGAAGCGCCTCAAGGGTCAGGCCCTGATCGCGGCCGATATCGGAAATCTGGTCGTAATAGGACAGGGCCAAAAGATAGGCGGCATAAGGCGCATCCTGTTCGGCGGGATAGAAATCGACGAACCGCTGGGCCGCAGCGCGGCTGTTGGGATAATCGCCGTCGCGGTGATAGGCAAATGCCTGCATGATCAACGCGCGCTGCGCGAATTCGGAATAGGGATAAAGACGTTCAATCTCGCCAAAGGTAGAGGCCGCGTCATCGGCATTGCCGGCCTCGATCTGACGTTCGCCCAGTTCGAATATCTGCTGCGCGCTCAGGTCTTCCAGCGGGACATTGCCGCCTGCGCCACTGCAAGCCACCAGCAACATCAAGGCGGCAACCGCGCCCAGAACGCGTTTGTTTTTCATGTTGCTTGTCACGTCTGCTGTCCTCTTGCCTGACTGCCACCGCAAAGCAAGCTGCGCTTTGCGGTCCTGCAACGGTCTAGCATACAAAATTCGGGGGCAAAATGCCTTTTGATCTGGCGGCGATCGACAGGGCGATAGCGGATGTCAGGCGACCGCGACCAGATCGGCCTGGCTGACGCCGACACCGGGCAGACGGGCCGCGATGTTGCTGTCGCAACGCACCATCCGCCAGGCATCAGGCTGTGCGAAAAGCGCGCGCAGCAACAGGTTGGTCATCGCATGCCCCGCACGTGATCCGGTATAGCGCCCCAGAATGGGCGCACCGGCGGTGTAAAGATCACCCAAGGCATCCAGCATCTTGTGGCGCACAGCCTCGTCCGTGTGGCGCAGACCGCCCGGTGTCAGGATCTTGTCGCCATCCACCACAACCGCATTGTCGATGGTCCCGCCAAGCGCCAGACCCTGCGCGCGCATCGCGTCCACATCAGCAGACCGGCAGAATGTCCGGCTGTCGCACAATTCGCGCACGAAGGCCCCGTTTGCCATGTTCAGCGTCTTGTGCTGCCGGCCAATCGCCGCATCGGTGAAATCAATCGCAAAATCGATCTGCAAGGTGGTCGCAGGGCTGAGCGTGGCGGTCGCGGCCCCTTGGGTCACCGTCACATCGCGCAGGATTTCGATGGCCTGCAGGGGGGCTGTGTCGGTCTGCAGACCGGTCGCCACGATCCCGCGCACAAAGGCCGCGGCGCTGCCGTCAAGAATCGGCACTTCGGCGGCGTCGATGTCGATCAGCGCGTTATGCACACCACAGCCCGCCAGTGCGGCCATCAAATGTTCGATGGTCGAAACGGACACGCCATCGGCATTGGCCAGACGCGTGTTCAGCGGCGAGACGATCACGTTTTGCCACAAAGCGGCGATCACCGGCATCCCCGCAAGATCCACACGACGAAACGCAATCCCCGCACCCGCAGGTGCCGAGCGCAGGACGACCCGCACGGGAACGCCCGTATGCAGGCCGACACCTTCGAATACGATGGGAGATTTGACGCTGTTTTGCACGAAGCGGGACCAAACTTTAAGGAAAGAGGTGTACGAACCTTGGTACGATGCAGGTGCAGCATGCTCAACTCACTCTTTGCGACGGACTGAAACATGATGTTTCAAACCCGTAAACAAGGCGCAAGCCATTGATAAAAATGAAAAAGGCCGCATCGCTGCGGCCCTTTATCAGTCGTGTCACGCCCGTGGATACCCACGGGGCACGTGATCAGTTCGCCTGACGGCGCAGGAAAGCGGGAATTTCGATTCGATCCTGATCGTCTTCGGCCGCTTGTTCGGGGCGCAGGGCGGTGACCTGCGGCTGCGTGCGCGCGGGCTGTTGTGCAGCTGATGCATCGGCCTGCGCACCGGTCATGCGGTTGATCAACGAGTTGATCCCGAAACGCGGCTTTTCTGCTTCGGCGGCCCGGGGCGCGGGGCGCTGTTGCTGATCCGCAGGCTTTGGCACGCGGTTGACGGCGGCCTGCAGACGGGCCAGCGCCTCTGGCGAAGGGGTGCCGGGGGCCGGTGCGCGGGGTGCTACGAATGTATCGGCATCCGACAATGTCGGTTCGGGGCGCGGCGTATAGGCTGGCGGCGGCAGATCATCGGCGCGGGCCTGCGATGTCGGTGCTTCGTGGCGGGGTGCCATAACGGGGGCGAGATCGGTCTCCAGATCCTCGAACAGGCTGGGTTCTAGACGCGCGTCGGCTTGGGCGGCAACAGGCGCGGGGGCTGCGGCGACAGCTGCAGGGGCCTGATGGGCCTGCGGCAATGGCGCGGACATCGACCGGCGCGGGGTTGCATCCTCGGCGCGCTTGACCTTGGCGTCGATGCCGGTGGCGACGACCGACACACGCATCCGGCCTTCCATGCTGGTGTCCAGCGTGGAACCGACGATGATATTCGCCTCTGGATCGACCTTTTCACGGATCTTGTTGGCGGCCTCGTCCAGTTCGAACAGGGTCAGGTCGTAACCGCCGGTGATGTTGATCAACACGCCGCGCGCACCTTCCAGGCTGATTTCGTCCAGCAGCGGGTTGGCGATGGCCTTTTCGGCGGCCTGAATGGCGCGATTTTCGCCCTCGGCCTCGCCGGTGCCCATCATGGCCTTGCCCATCTCGTCCATGACGGCGCGCACATCGGCAAAATCAAGGTTGATCAGGCCGGGACGGACCATCAGATCGGTCACACCTTTGACGCCCTGATACAGCACGTCGTCGGCCAAAGCGAAAGCTTCGGTAAAGGTGGTGTTTTCATTAGCCAGACGGAACAGGTTCTGGTTGGGAATGATGATCAGCGTATCGACGACCTTTTGCAGGGCTTCGATGCCTTCATCGGCCTGACGCATCCGCTTGCCGCCTTCGAACTGGAACGGCTTGGTCACGACGCCGACGGTCAGCACACCCAATTCGCGCGCGGCCTGCGCGATGATCGGGGCCGCACCGGTGCCGGTGCCGCCGCCCATACCTGCGGTGATGAAACACATATGCGCGCCGGCCAGATGATCGACGATCTGTTCGATGCTTTCCTCGGCCGCAGCCGCCCCGACGCTGGCGCGCGCACCGGCACCCAGACCTTCGGTCACTTTCAGACCCATCTGGATTTTCGACGTCGCGCGCGATTGCTGCAACGCCTGCGCATCGGTGTTGGCCACCACGAATTCAACGCCGTCGAGTTGCTTTTCGATCATGTTGTTGACCGCATTGCCACCAGCGCCGCCCACGCCAAAAACGGTGATGCGCGGCTTCAGTTCATCGTGCCCGGGAAGGGAAAGGTTCAGTGTCATAACTCTGTCCGCCTGTTTTTGTTTCAGCCCGTCCCACCGGGCGACTGCTGCCTATTACCCCCCAGCATAGCCCTATGGTGCCGAAAGGTCACGGAAAAAACACAAATGAGGCACCAAATCTTGACGGATATTTCACCTTTTCCGCTGAATATCGTCCGATCGGCAAGATGTTGCGCATCACCAGTTGTCTTTGAACCATTTTACCGCCCGTTTCAGCGACCGCGCCGGATACCGGTCGGCGGGAATCTCGAAATCCCACCATTCGTCCTGCGGGTTTGCGGCAAACAGCGACAGCCCCACTGCCCCCGAAAAGGCGGGGCCGATGGCGGCCTGCGGCAGGCCCTGCACCCGCAATGGGCGGCCCAGACGGACCTGCTGGCCCAAGATCTTGCTGGCCAGACCGTCCAGACCGGGGATCTGGCTGCACCCGCCTGTCAGCACGATCTGCTGGCTTGGCAGATGTTCGAACCCCGCCGCATCCAGACGCAGGCGGACTTCTTCCAATATTTCCTCGACCCTTGGGCGCATGATGCCGATCAGTTCGGCACGGCTGACAGTGCGCCGGTCGCGTTCCCAATCACCGGTATCGCCGCCGATCTCGATCATTTCGCGGTCGTCCATACCGGTGGCCACGACACCGCCATAGAATGTCTTGATCCGTTCGGCAGTTGCGGCAGGGATCTGCAACCCCATCGAGATGTCGGAGGTGACGTTATCACCGCCCATGCGCACCGAATCCGCATAGATCATGTGCTTTTTCATAAAGACCGAAATGCCGGTGGACCCACCGCCCAGATCGACACAGGCGGCGCCCAGTTCCTGTTCGTCTTCGACCAACGTGGACATGCCCGACACATAGGCCGATGATGCCAGCCCCGCGAGTTCCAGATCGCAGCGTTTGATGCAGTAAAAGATATTCTGAACCGCAGCCGCATCGACCGTCAGCATATGCATATCGGTGGTCAGCTTGTTGCCGATCTGCCCGCGCGGATCAGCCAGACCAGTGCGGTTATCTAGCGCGAAATTCACCGGCTGGGCATGCAGCACTTCGCGGTCGGTGCCGTAGTCGGGCACATCGCAATTGGCCATGACCTGGCTGATATCCTGTTCGGTGACAGTACCGCCCGACACGTCCAATTCACCCGCCAGACCATAGGACCGAGGCCGCGCGCCGGACAGGCAGGCGATGACGTGATCGACGCGGACATTGGCCATTTTCTGCGCCGCTTGCACCGCCGTGCGGATCGCGCGTTCGGTTTCCTGCATCGCGTCGATCTCGCCGTAGCGCACGCCGCGCGACCGTGTCGTCGCCGCCCCGATGACGCGGAACTGCGATTGCCCCGCCATCGAGCCGACACCATCGACAGAACGGACCCGTTCCGGCCCATCGAACCGCAGCACAAGGCAGGCGATTTTCGATGTGCCGACATCCAGCACCGCCACCACCCCGCGCTGCATCGCGGCCTTACGCATTTGCCGCATCGCCCTTTGACTGTCGTAAAGATCGCCCATCAGTTGCCCGTCCCATTTGGTGTTGTCACGCGGCGCAAAGCGGCCGCTGCATCTTCGTTCATGCGCAGGGTCGGACGGTCGGCATTGCGCATATCCACAATGGTCACGTCCCGTTCGAGCATGTCCTGCGCCAGATCAAGCGCGATCACGCGGTCAAAAGCCGCCACCGGCCCGTCGCTTGGCAGCAATATCCGCTGGTTACGATCCAGCACGATATCCCAGCGCCGTTCGCCCATCCACACCAGCCCGCGCACGCGGTCGCGCAGCGGCCCGGCGCGGGCATAAAGATCAAGCGCCTCTTGAATATGTCTTTCGGCCCCGTCGCCGGCGATCAGCGGCAGATCGGGCCGGTCGCCGCGTGTGGCAAGCGTGCCGGATTGCACGCCTTCGGCATCGATCAGGCGCAGCACAGGCCCGTCGCGCCACAAAGCCACCGGATCACGCGGCGTCACCGCGACCTGCAACACCCCGCCCGGCCCGACCCGCACGCTGGCAGAGCGCACGGCGTCCAGCGTTTCTATCCGGGCGCGGATCGCCAGCAGGTCCAGATCGAACGAGGATTGCGGGTAATCCTTGGGCAAAAGTGCGGTGACAGCAGGCAGGATCGCATCATCCGCGCCGGTCACAGTCATCGATTGCACCATGAATTGCGGGCGTTCCTGAAAACCGCGGACCGCCTGTGCGATCTGCGCTTCCAGCATGGCGCGGTTCTCGGGCTTGGCAAACCATGCCCCCGCAACCATCGAGACCAGCAGCACCGGCAGGCCGATCCGCATCGCCGCGCGCACACCCGGTGTCAGCATCAGCCGCTGATAGCGATAGCCCCATTTCGTGGGGGCCGGATCATGCGGCAAATCGGCCATGGCACGGCGGCGGATCAACGATCGCATGATGCATCCTCGACCAGCCAGCGGCAGAGTTCGGGAAAGCTGATCCCGACCTTGGCCGCCTGTTCGGGGGCCAGCGACGTGGGGGTCATGCCGGGCTGGGTGTTGGTTTCCAGCAGGATCAACCCGTCAAGGCCACGGCTTTCATCCCAGCGAAAATCGGTGCGGCTGATCCCGCGACAACCCAAGGCGCGGTGGGCGCGCAGGGCGTAATCCATGCATGCGTCGAAAATCTGCGTGGGAATATCAGCAGGCACCACATGGCGCGACCCGCCGGGGGCATATTTGGCGTGATAATCATACCAGCCATCTGTGATGATATCGGTGACGGTCAGCGCGCGGTCGCCCATCACGGTCACCGTCAATTCGCGCCCCGGCGCATAGGTTTCCACCATCACCCGCGCAGGCATGTCATCCGACAATTGCGGCGGGCCATTGGCGGCATCCTGCACGATATAGATCCCGACGCTGGAGCCTTCGTTATAGGGTTTGACCACATAGGGCGGCGGCATCACATGACGCGCGCGCACGTCATCGGCATCGGCCAGAATACTGTCCACCACAGGCAGGCCGACCGCGCGGTAAATATCCTTGGTGCGTTCCTTGTCCAGCGTCAGCGCGGAGGCCAGGATCCCCGAATGGGTATAGGGAATGCGCAACCATTCCAGCAGGCCTTGCACAGCGCCATCTTCGCCCCAGCGACCATGCAGCGCGTTGAACACGGCATCGGGCGCGATCTGGGTCAAACGCGTGGCAAGGTCGGGGCCGGCATCGACCTCGATCACGTCACATTCTGCTGCCCGCAAAGCCGCTGCACATTCACGGCCAGAGCTGAGCGATACCTCGCGTTCAGCCGATGGACCGCCCATCAGAACAACAACTTTCGGGTTTGCCCTGCTCGACATACCCACCGCCTTTTTGCGCGGGCCGTTTGCGGCCCGTCATTGGTTTTGCCCCTGTGCGGGGCGCCGGTCTTTGCGACCATTAATCCGCGTGCCGCAAACCGACCCGCATAATTTCCCACCCTAGCGTGATCCCTTGGGAATCGTAAACCTTTTTCCGCACCAGCTCGCCCAGATCTTCCAGATCGGCGGCACTTGCCCCGCCCGCATTGGTCAGAAAGTTGGGGTGTTTGACGTTCATCACCGCCCCGCCCAGCGTGGCACCGCGCAGACCGGCGGCGTCGATCACGGCCCAAGCCTTCAGGTCATGGGTATCATCGGCGCGACCGGTCGAGGAAAACCCCGCCGGATTGCGAAAGGTGGACCCTGCCGTGCGGTCCTTGGTCGGTTGGGTCGCGTCACGTTTGGCGAGCTGGTCGTCCATCCGCGCGGCAAGCGTTGCGGCATCCCCTGCGGGGGGCGCAAAGGTCGCGGCCAGAATGATCGCGCCATCAGGCAAGCTGCTTTGCCGGTAGCCCAGATGCAGATCGGCAGCAGGCAGGTCATGCAGGCTGCCATCGCGCAGAACCACGCGGACCGATGTCAGGACATCGGCCACATAAGACCCGTAACAGCCCGCATTCATCCGCACAGCCCCGCCGATACTGCCGGGGATGGTACGCAGGAATGTCAGATCAAGCCCCGCATCCGCCGCGCGACGCGCGACATGGCTGTCCAGCGCCGCCGCCCCCGCCGTAACGCTGCCGCCGTCGATGGTGATACTATTGAACCCCCGCCCCAGCCGCACCACAACGCCAGGTATCCCGCCATCGCGCACGATCAGATTGCTGCCGACCCCCATCGGAAACACCGGCACGGACGGGTCGAGTGCCGCCAGAAACGCCGCCAGATCCTCCGCATCGGCAGGCTGGAACAGCATTTCGGCCGGACCGCCGACGCGCATCCATGTCAGATCCGCCAGCGGCCGGTCCGCCGTCAATGTGCCGCGCACGGGGGGAAGCTTCTGCATCACCGGGTCCATCCTTGTCGGGGGTCTTTTGCGCAAGACCGGCCCGAAATGTAAAGATCAACGTAACCTGCGGTCATCACGGTTGCGCAGCAATTTTCCCAAAAGCGCCCCTGCCCCGCCGCCCAAGCCCGCAGGCACGACCCCCAACAGCAAGATTGCCATTGCCTGCACGGGGTCGATCCCAAAGGGTTTGGCCGTGGCGTAAAGCAGGATCACCGCAACCGCGCCCAGCACCGCCAATACCGACAGGACAGGCCCGAATTTCCCCGCCCGCGCCAACCGGACCTGCACGACAAAAGGCACCAAGGCGCAAAATGTCATGCCAGCGATGATCCAAAATCCCCCCATCAGCGCATCCGCCCTGCCAGAACAGGCACGCAGGGGGCGATCCGGCGGCGGGTCATGAATCAGCCTTGCAGCCTTGCGGGCAAGCCATTGGCCCAGGTGCTGATCGTGCCTGCGCCAAGGCAGACGACCATATCACCCGGTTTGGCCTGTTCGCGGACCAGACGTTCCAGATCATCCTCGGAATTGACGATCCGCGCATGGCGATGGCCATGCCGGATCAGGCCAGCGACCAGATCGGCGTGGCTGGCACCGGCAATCGGGTCTTCGCCTGCGGCATAGACTTCGGAGATACCGACAACATCGGCATCGTTGAAACAGGCGCAGAATTCGTCGAAATGATGCGACAACCGGCTGAACCGGTGTGGTTGATGCACCGCGATCACGCGGCCCGTGGTGGCCTGACGGGCCGCCCGCAGCACGGCGGCGATTTCCACCGGATGATGGCCGTAATCGTCGATGATGGTGACACCGTTCACTTCACCCACCTTGGTGAAACGCCGGTTCACGCCGCCGAAACCGGCCAAGGCGGCGCGGATTTCGTCCTTTTTCAGCCCCAGATGCCGCGCCACGGCAACAGCGGCCAGCGCATTGGACACGTTGTGATCGCCGGGCATCGGCAGGCTGCACCCTGCGATCACCTGATCTTCGGATTGCAGGGCCACGTCGAAATGCGCCACACCGGCCTTGTAGGTCAGATTGATCGCGCGCACATCGGCCTGCGCGTTGAAACCGAATGTCACAACACGGCGGTCGGTGATGCGGCCGACAAGCGCCTGCACCTCGGGGTGGTCGGTGCAACAGACGGCCAATCCGTAAAACGGGATGTTGGACACGAAATCGTAAAACCCTTTGCGCAGGTTTTCGATGCTGCCCCAATGTTCCATATGTTCGGGGTCGATATTGGTGACAATGGCAATCGTTGCAGGCAGGCGATTGAAGGTGCCGTCGCTTTCGTCGGCTTCAACCACCATCCATTCGCCCTGCCCCATCCGCGCGTTGGACCCGTAGGCATGGATGATCCCGCCGTTGATGACCGTGGGGTCAATGCCGCCTTCGTCCAGCAGGGCCGCAACCATCGTGGTTGTCGTCGTCTTGCCATGCGTGCCCGCGACAGCCACGTTGGATTTCAGGCGCATCAGTTCGGCCAGCATTTCCGCGCGGCGCACGACGGGCAGACCCGTGGCGCGCGCGGCGTCAAGTTCGGGATTGCCGGTCTTGATCGCAGAGGAGATCACGACAACCTCGGCCCCTGCCAAATTTTCGGCGCGCTGGCCTTCAAAGATCACCGCCCCCAGTGATTTGAGCCGGTCGGTGATCTTGGTCGCCTTCAGGTCGGAGCCTTGCACGCGGTAGCCATGGTTCAGCAACACCTCGGCGATGCCGGACATGCCGATGCCGCCGATGCCGACGAAATGGATCGGGCCCACATCAAGGGGCAGTTTTGTTGCTGCATTCATCACCGGGGTTCCATCCATCATGTCTTGCGCGCCTCTGCCAGATTTTCAACCAATTGCACAAGCCGGTCGGTGGCGTCCGGCACGCTACAGGCCACCGCTTTGCGCGCCATATCGGCGGCCATCGCACCATCCGACAACAGGTTTTGCAACGCCATCGTTAGGTTCGGCGCGTCAAACTGCGCCTCGGTCATCAGCAGTGCCGCCCCTGCATCGACCAATTGCCGCGCATTGGCGGTTTGTTCATCGCGCAGGGCAGCGGCAAACGGCACCCAGATCGCGGGCCGTCCGATCACGCTGACATCCGCCACCGTGGACGCGCCCGAGCGCGAGATGACCAATTGCGCCTCGCTCATCCGGGCGGGGATATCGGTAAAAAAGGTCTGCACATCGGCGGAAATCCCAGCCTCGGCGTAAAAGCGGGCGACGCGGTCCATATCCTCGGCCCGTGCCTGATGGCTGACGCGGATATTGGCGCGCAAATGGTCCGGCAAGGCGGCGATCGCGGCAGGCACGACATCGGACATGATCCGCGCGCCCTGCGACCCGCCCAGCACCAACAGCGCCATCGGGTAATCCCCCGGCGCGATATAGGGCGCCCCCGCGCGGTCCAGCACCGATGCGCGGACCGGATTGCCAGTGTGGATGCCGGTCACACCCGCAGGCAGGTCAGTCGGCCATGTCCCGCAAGCGACCTGATCGACGCGCCGCGCGAACAATTGATTGACACGCCCCAGCACGCCGTTTTGTTCATGGATCATGCGCGGCACGCGCAAGGCCCAGGCGGCTGTCATCGCCGGAATGGCGGGATAGCCACCAAAACCCACGACAACCGCAGGCCGGTCGCGCAGCATCCGCCATTTCGCCGCCACGATACCAGCGGCAATGCGCAACGGCACCGCGAGTTTTTGCGCCAGACCACCACGGGCGAAAGTCGCACTGCCGACGGTGCTGACCTCGACGGCCTCGGGAAAGCCGCCCGTATACCGCGCGCCGCGCGCATCGGTGGACAGTTTCACGCGCCAGCCACGCGCCAGCATCGCCTCGGCCAGCGCCTGCGCGGGGAACATATGCCCGCCGGTGCCACCGGCTGCGATGATCAACAGCGGCGCGGTCATCGGTTGGCCCGACGCATCAGGATATCGCCCATCTCGCCTTGCGGGCGCGACCGAGTGAAGGCCAGCAACATGCCGATGGCGATGCCGCCCGCGATCAGCGACGATCCGCCATAAGACACGAAAGGCAGGGTCATCCCCTTGGCAGGCAGCAGGCGCACGGCGACGCCCATATTGATCATCGCCTGCGCGCCAAAGATGCAGGCAAGCCCGGTTCCCGCCAGCCGGATGAACGGATCGCGTTCCTTCATCAGGCGCAACAGCGACCCCACCACGATAGTGGCATAAAGCGCGATGATGACGACCACGCAGACCAGCCCGTATTCTTCGGCGGCGACAGCGATGATGAAATCGGTATGCGCATCGGGCAGTGACCATTTCACCTGCCCCTCGCCCACGCCGACACCGAAAAACCCGCCTTCGCGGATCGCATTGGTGGCAAAACCCAACTGCGTCGTCGGGTCCACGTCAGGCGACAGAAAGCCGTCGATCCGGCGGGCGAAATGTTCGGAATTGGCATAAAACAGCGTGCCTGCGAAAAACACCGCCACGGCGAGGATGATCAGCAGGGTCATCGGCGCGCCAGCCACGAAATACATCACACCCCATGCAAACATGATCAGCGCCGCCTGCCCGAAATCAGGCTGGAACGCCAGCAGCAAGGCGACCATCATGGTCAGGACAAAGGAATAAAGCTTGCCCGGCGGGCCACCCAAATGGGTCGATGCGGCCAACAGCCATGCGGTCATGACGATGAAACCGGGCTTGAGAAATTCTGACGGCTGCACCGATGCGAACCCCAGCGAATACCAGCGTGTCGCCCCTTTGCCGAAATCGGTGCCAAAGACCGGCAGCAACAACAACGACACAAACGCCCCGAAAAACCCCAAGACTGCGAGCCGGCGCACCATCACCGGCGACATCATCGACACGGCGATCATCACCGCAATGGCCGTCCCGCCGAACACCGTCTGGCGGATCACATAGTGAAACGGCTCCAGCCCGTTCTTGGCGGCCAAAGGCGGGGATGCGGCAAAGCCCAGCAAAAGCCCGATCCCGAACAGGACCAGCACGCAGGACAAGGTCCATTTATCAATCGTCCGCCACCAACGTGGAAGAACCGCGTCCCCGGATTGCACCGGAACCGCACCATAGACCATTTCCGTCATGGATCACCGCCAATTTGCCTCGATCGCCCGTTGTCCGGGTCTGTCGCCACCATAGACCGCATTTGCGCGTGATTCCACTGGAAAACTGCGCTCTTGCACCCGACCGCGATCCGCGCGACATCGCTGGGCATGAAAGTGCAGACATTGATCATAGGTGCCGGTGCCGCAGGCATGATGTGCGCGGCTCATGCGGGGCCGGGCGTGCTGGTCGTGGACCATGCGCGCGCGGCGGGCGAGAAAATCCGCATCTCGGGGGGCGGGCGGTGCAATTTCACCAATCTGCACACGGCGGCCGATAATTTCATCAGCCAGAACAGGCATTTCGCGAAATCCGCGCTGGGGCGCTATACACAATGGGATTTCATCGGGCTGGTCGATGCGCATCGCATCCCGTGGCACGAAAAGACGCTGGGCCAGTTGTTCTGCGATACATCGGCCAAGGATGTAATCGCCATGTTGCGCGCGGAGATGGCGCGCGCGCGGGCAGAGCTGTGGCTTGACACGCAGCTGGGCGAAATTGGCCATGACGGCACCGGTTTCACCGTGACGCTGACCCGCGACGGGCGCGACGTGGCGGTGACGGCCCACAATCTGGTGGTGGCCAGCGGCGGCAAGTCGATCCCCAAGATGGGGGCGACCGGCCTTGGCTATCAGATCGCGGCCCGTTTCGGGCTGCCGCTGGTGACGCCGCGCCCCGGATTGGTGCCGCTGACCTTTTCGGATGACCGGTTCAAGCCACTGGCCGGCGTGGCGGCACCCGCACGGGTCACGGCGGGTGGCACGGCCTTTGACGAGGCGCTTTTGTTCACCCATCGCGGGCTGTCGGGACCTGCGGTGCTGCAAGCCTCGTCTTACTGGAATGAGGGCGATCCGATCAGCGTGAACCTGACCCCCGGCACCGATCTGCTGGGCGCCTTGCAAGGCCACCGCCACAGCGATCCGCGCAAGGCGCTGACGACGATCCTGTCGCTGTATCTACCGGCGCGGCTGGTCGATTACCTGACCGAAGGGCTGGCCTTGACGGGGACCATGGCCGACCAAAGCGATGCGCGGCTTGCCACCATCTGCGCAGCACTGGCGGATTGGCAGGTCACACCCTCTGGGTCCGAAGGGTACCGTACCGCAGAAGTAACGCTGGGCGGTGTCGATACAGACGCCCTGTCATCGCAGACAATGGCGGCCAAGGCTGTGCCCGGCCTGTATTTCATCGGTGAATGTGTCGATGTCACCGGATGGTTGGGCGGGTATAATTTTCAATGGGCCTGGTCATCGGGATGGGCCGCAGGCCAGGCGATCCGACAGGGGTAAGGTGGGTCTAGACCCACCCTACGCACCGCGCATTACCCATCAATCAGACTGACCCGCCAGTTCAGCCTTCACGCAGGTGATGAAATCCGCGCCGCGTTGTTCGAAATTATCATATTGATCGAACGACGCCGCTGCCGGTGCCAGCAGGACAACATCGCCCGGTTCGGCCTCTGCCGTGGCAAGTGCCACGGCGCGTGCCATCGTGGTGCAGACCTCAGTCGGGACGCCGGGCAATTGGCGGGCGAAATCCGCCGCCTCGCGCCCGATCACATAGGCTTTGGCGACCTGCGCCAGATGCGGCAGAAGACCGTCTAGCCCACCCTCTTTCTGCAGACCGCCGCAGATCCAGCGGATCCGCGCAAAGGCCTGCAGCGCCTTGGCCGCGCTGTCCACATTGGTGGCCTTGCTGTCGTTGACGAAGCGCACGCCATCCCGTTCGGCGACCAGCTGGCTGCGGTGCGGCAGGCCGTGGTAGGATTGCATCGCCGCCTCGATCGCGCGCGGGCCAAGCCCCAGCGTCCGGCAGACCGCATAAGCGGCACAGGCGTTCTGGTGGTTATGCGCGCCGGGCAGTCCGGCTATGGCGCGCAGGTCGATGGACCCGACCTGCCGGCCATGCCGGTATTCCGACAAGAACCCCTTGCGCGCGAAAACCGACCATGCGGCCTCGGTCAGTTTCTGCCCCGAGGACACCAGCACAACACGGTCATCCCCCGCCCCTTGAGCCAGCTGGTTGGCCAGATAGCGGCCTTCGTTTTCATCGACGCCAATCACCGCGCGGTCGGGGCCACCTTCGGCAAACAGGCGCCGTTTTGCCGCGAAATAGCCGCCATGCCCTGCGTGCCGGTCCAGATGGTCAGGCGACAGGTTGGTCAGTACCGCCACATCGGGCGTCAGCGCACGCGCCAGATCGGTCTGGTAAGAGGACAGTTCCAGCACCACCACCTCGCCATCGCGCGCAGGGTCTATATCAAGGACGCCGCGCCCGATATTGCCCGCCAGCTGCGCAGGTCGCCCGCTTTCGGCCAATATGTGATGGATCAGGGCAGATGTGGTGGATTTCCCGTTCGATCCGGTGACGGCCACGACGCGGGGTGTCGTCTCGAACCCGTCCCAGTCGTCGGTGGCAAAGGACTGAAAGAACAGCCCGATGTCATTGTCCACCGGCACGCCTGCGGCCCAGGCAGCGGCAATGGCGGGGTGTGGTGCAGGATAAAGATGGGGAATGCCCGGGCTGACGATCAGCGCCGCGACACCGTCATAGGAAACCGCTTTGGTCAGGTCGCGTAGCGCATAGCCTGCGGTTTGCGCCAGATCACGCCCTGCTTGCCCGTCATCCCAGACCACGACCTGCGCGCCGCCCGCCTGCAAGGCCTGCGCCGCGGCACGCCCCGACAGGCCCATGCCCAGCACCGCCACGATCGCCCCGTCATATCCGCGCACCGCAATCATCGGATCACCGCACCTTCAGCGTGGCAAGGCCGACCATCGCAAGGATCAGCGCGATGATCCAGAACCGGATCACGATCTGCGGTTCGGACCAGCCTTGTTTTTCGTAATGATGGTGGATCGGGGCCATCAGGAACACCCGTTTGCCGGTGCGTTTGAAATACAGCACCTGAATGATCACCGACAAAGCCTCGACCACGAACAGACCGCCGACGATGGACAGTACGATCTCGTGCTTGGTGGCCACGGCGATGGCCCCCAGCGCGCCGCCCAAGGCCAGTGATCCGGTGTCGCCCATGAACACGGCGGCAGGGGGTGCGTTATACCAGAGAAACCCGAGGCCGCCGCCGATCAGCCCCATGGTGAAGATCAGCAATTCGCCGGTGTCAGGGACGTAATGCACATCCAGATATTGGGTGAAATCGACCCGCCCCACGGCATAGGCGATCACGCCGAAAGTGCCTGCCGCGATCATCACCGGCATGATGGCCAGACCGTCCAGACCGTCGGTCAGGTTCACCGCATTGGCCGACCCCACAATCACGATCACTGCGAAAGGCACGAAGAGCAGGCCAAGGTTGATCAGAGTGTCCTTGAAGATCGGCACAGCCAATCGGTTGGTCAGATCATCAGGGTGGTATTGCGCCGCCCAATAGGCTGCAATCGCCGCGATGGTGATACCCAGCAGGATACGCACCTTGCCCGACACGCCCGATGTATTCTGTTTGGACACTTTGGCGTAATCGTCGGCAAACCCGATGGCGGCAAAGGACAGCGTCACAAACAGCACCATCCAGACGAAAGGATTGTCCAGCCGCGCCCACAGCAGCGTGGAAAAAGTCAGCGCCCCCACGATCAGCAAACCGCCCATGGTCGGCGTGCCGGCCTTGGCGAAATGGCCTTCTGGGCCGTCGCTGCGGATCGGCTGGCCCTTGCCCTGCTTGCGCCGCAACACGTTGATCAGCGGCCGCCCGAAGATGAACCCAAAGACCAGCGCCGTCAGAAAGGCCCCGCCGGCACGAAAGGTGATGTAGCGAAACAGGTTAAAGACGTCGCCGCCATCCGAAAGTGCCGTCAGCCAGTAAAACATGATGTGGTCCTGTTATTCATCACCGCGGCGATGCCCGAGTTTGCGGATCGCGTCAACGACCAGCGATACCTTGCTGCCTTTTGATCCTTTGACCAGCACAACGTCGCCGCTGTCCACCAGCCGTGTGGCCTGCGCGGCAAGTTCGGCCGCGGTGGCCGCCCATTGCCCGCGTTTGCCCTGCGGCAAGGCGTCCCACAGATGCCGCATCAACGGCCCCGCGCAATGGATCAGGTCAAGCTGCTGCAGATGGGGGTTCTGCGCCATGGCGGCATGCATCGCGACCTCGTCCGTGCCGAGTTCGAGCATGTCGCCCAGAATGGCGATCTTGCGCCCCTTGACGATCCGCCCCACCCCGTCGCGCGGCTGGCCTGCCGCGATCACCTCGAGCGAGGCGGCAAGCGATGTGGGATTGGCGTTGAACGCATCATCCATCAGGTCAATCGTTTCGAATTCATTGGCCATATCAATCTGGATGATCTCGCGCGTGCCGCGCCCCGCAGGCGGCACCCAAAGTGCCAGATCAAGCGAAGCGGCGACAGGGTCCGCCCCAAGGGCCGCGACAACCGCCAACACACCCACCGCGTTCAGCCCGAAATGCCGCCCCGGCACTGACAGTTTGAACAGGTAATCATGCCCGGGCGATGTGGCACCGATCACCGTCACATCCTGCGAGATGCGCAGATCACTGACCCGCCAATGACCTGCAGTTTCACCAAACAGCACGATCTGCGCACCGATATCCCGTGCGCGGTCCTGCAGGATCGCTGTGGTTGCGACATCGCCGTTCAGCACCGCGATCCCGCCTGGTTCCAGCCCATCAACAATCGTGGCCTTTTCAGCAGCGATCCCCGCAAGGCTTTCGAATGACGCCAGATGCGCCGCCGCCACGGTCGTGACCATTGCCACATGGGGCCGCGCCATGCGTGACAAAGGCGCGATTTCGCCCGGATTGCTCATCCCGATCTCGATCACGGCGAAATCGGCATCGGCAGGCATCCGTGCCAGCGTCAGCGGCACGCCCCAGTGGTTGTTATAAGACGCCTCTGCCGCGTGGCATTTGCCTTGGCGGCTCAGCACGGTGCGCAGCATTTCCTTGGTCGATGTCTTGCCGACCGATCCGGTGATTGCCGCGATCCGCGCGGTGCTGCGGGCGCGCGCGGCGATGCCCAGCGCCTCCAGCCCCGCCAGCACGTCAGGGACGACCAGCAAAGGCGCATCGGCTGCGACACCTGCGGGGCGGCGGCTGACAAGTGCGGCGGCAGCCCCTTTTTCCAGCGCCATGGCCACGAAATCATGCCCGTCGCGGACATCTGTCAAGGCCACAAACAGATCACCCTTTTGCAAGGTCCGTGTGTCGATCGACACGCCTGTCGCGGTCCAATCGCCATGGGCCACGCCACCCGTGGCAGTGGCTGCATCAACGGCGGTCCAAAGTGCGGTCATATCCGCCCCTCCAAGGCTGCGACAGCGACGCTGGCCTGTTCGACATCGTCAAAGGGCATCACCGTATCGCCAATGATCTGCCCGCTTTCATGGCCCTTGCCTGCGATCAGCAATGCATCGCCCGGTTGCAGCATGTCGATGCCGCGCAGGATCGCCTCGGCGCGGTCGGCGACCTCGGTCAGGCTGTCGCAGGCTTGCGCACCGGCCAGCACGGCCGCGCGGATGCTGGCGGGGTCTTCGGAACGGGGGTTGTCGTCGGTGACGATCACGCTGTCGGCAAATTCCGCCGCTGCCGCGCCCATCAGCGGGCGCTTGGTGCTATCGCGGTCGCCGCCAGCGCCGATGATCGCCACGATCCGGCCCATCACATGCGGGCGTAATGCCTTGAGCGCGGTTTGCACGGCATCGGGCGTATGGGCATAATCGACAAATACTGCCGCCCCGTTGGCGCGGGTCGCGGCCAGTTCCATCCGGCCCCGCACGGTGCCAAGCTGCGGCAAGGCGGCAAAAACATCCAGCGGATCAGCCCCTGCGGCGATCACCAAACCTGCCGCGAGCAGAACGTTTTCGGCCTGAAACCCGCCGATCAGCGCAAGGCGTGCATGATGCGGACGGCCCTGCCAAGTGAACAAAAGATCCTGCCCTGTCGCATCGAACCGCTGGCCGGTCAGGCGCAGGCGGGCATCATCGCTGCGGCCAACGCCGATCACCTCTTGGCCGCGCTGGGTGCAGATCGCGGCCACCACCGGCCCCTTGGGATCATCGAGATTGATGACAGCCACGCCATCTTCGGCCAGAACACGGGTGAACAGGCCCATCTTGGCGGCGAAATAGGCCTCGAACGTGTGGTGATAATCCAGATGGTCCTGCGTGAAATTGGTGAAACCCGCCGCCGCCAGCACCACGCCATCAAGGCGGCGCTGGTCCAGCCCGTGCGATGATGCCTCCATCGCGACATGGGTGACGCCGTGGCCCGCGGCCTCGGCCAGCACGCGGTGCAGAGTGATCGGTTCGGGGGTCGTATGTTTCAGCGGATAGGCCCAGGCACCTTCGACACCGGTGGTGCCAAGGTTGACGCCAGCAAGCCCCATTTCTTCCCAGATCTGGCGGCAAAAGCTGGACACCGATGTCTTGCCATTGGTCCCCGTCACGGCCACGACCGTCCCCGGATGCGCCCCGAACCACAAAGACGCCGTCTGCGCCAGCGTCTGGCGCGGGTCTTCGGCGACGATCAGGGCGGCGTCGCTGGCAGCCAGCACATCGGCGGCGATCCGCGCACCGGCAGCGTCGGTCAACACGGCAGCAGCGCCCATGCGCAGCGCATATTGGATGAATGCCGCGCCATGGACCTTTGCCCCGGGCAAGGCGGCAAACAGGCTGCCCTTGATCACATCGCGGCTGTCAACAGCCAGGGATGTGATGGTCGCATCGCGGCCCTGCGCTGCCGTCAGTCCCAGCGCGGTCAATGTCGTCATCACAGGCCCTCTTAGTTCGCGGTCAGTGTTACACTGTCAGGGTCGCCCATGTCCATCTGCGGGCGCAGGCCCAGCAAAGGCGCTGTCCGGCGGATGATTTCAGCGGCGACAGGCACGGCGGTCCAGCCTGCGGTGCGGCGCGGTTCGGTGCCGGATGTTTCCACCGGTTCATCCAGCGTGGTGATCAGCACATATTGCGGGTCACTGGCCGGAAACACGGCTGCAAAGGTCGAAATGACCTTGTCGTCGTAATAGCCACCACCCGCGGCGCGCGGCTTGTCCGCAGTGCCGGTCTTGCCGCCAACGGCATAGCCCGCCACGTCGCCCATCGATGCCGTGCCCTCGGTCACTGTTGTGCGCAGCATATCGACGACGGATTGGCTGACCGCGGCGCTGATGACGCGCGGGCCGGGTTGCGGGTCTGTATTGCGCAGTAGGGTCGGTTCAACCTTGGTGCCGCCGTTGACCATCGCGGCATAGGCCGCCGCCAGATGCAAAGGCGACGACGACAGGCCGTGGCCATAGGAAATCGTCATCGTCGAAATCTCGGACCAGTTGCGCGGCAGCAAAGGTGCGCCGGTCGGGGCTTCGATCAACTCGACGGGTGTTGCCTGCAAAAGCCCAAGCTGGCCAAGGAAATCACGCTGCCGTTCCGCGCCGATCTGCATCGCGATCCGCGCCGTCCCGACATTAGAGGATTTGACGATCACATTGGTCACGCTGTTCTGCGGCCCGTAATTGCGGAAATCGCGGATCCGGAAACTCCCCCATGCCAGCGGGCTGGTCGTGTCGATGATGGTATCCGCAGTCACCAGTCCCAGTTCCATCGCCTGAGCGATGGTGAAGATCTTGAACACCGATCCCAGCTCGTACACCCCCTGCACCGCGCGGTTGAACAAAGGGCTGTCGGACTGATCGCCGGTGACGGCAACTTGCGGGCGGCTGTTGGGGTCGAAATCGGGCAAGGAGGCCATGGCGATAATCTCGCCCGAATGGATATCCATCAGGACGGCTGTGGCCCCCTTGGCATTCATCAGCGCCATGCCGCCCGCCAGCACCCGTTCGGTGGCGGCCTGAATGGACAGGTCGATGGACAGTTGCAGCGGCGCGCCTTCATTGGCGGGGTCGCGCAGGAAAGGGTCAAACTGGCGTTCAACGCCGGCGACGCCGATCACCTCGGCGCTGGACACGCCTTCGCGGCCATAGCGCGTGCCACCCAGAATATGCGCGGCCAGCGATCCGTTGGGGTAAAGGCGCATTTCACGCGGACCAAACAACAGACCGGGGCTGCCGATATCATGCACGGCCTGCATCTGTTCAGGGCTCATCTGGCGGCGCAGCCACAAAAAGCGCCGTTCGCCGGTGAAATCGGCCAGCAACCTGTCGGCATCCATTTCCGGAAAGATCGCCGCCAGCTGTGCCGCTGTATGCGCGGGGTCGACCATCTGGCGCGGATGCGCATAAAGCGAGAATGTATCAAGGTTTGTCGACAGCAACCGCCCGTTGCGGTCCACGATATCGGCGCGCTGGCCGATGATCGGGTTGCCTTCGGCGGCGGCGCGCGGTTCTTCGGGGACTGACGACGCCAGCGTGCCCATCCGCCCGCCGATGACGACAAAGGCGCAAAAGAACATCAGCCCCAGCAAAAGCAACCGGCCTTCGGCGCGGCTGCGCGCCTTGTCCTGTGTGGCGGCATGGCGGCGGGCGCGGTTTTCCGCCTCGATCATATCGGGGTTTTCGCCCGTCTCGCGGGCCTTGAGAATACGGGCCAGGGGCCGCAGCGGCGTGCGCATCACAAAGGGTCCTCGCCTAGGTCAAGCGTGTCATTGGATATTTCAATCGGGTCGGTGATCGGCAGGATCGGCGGGATCGGATAGATGATCTGGTCCACCTGTCCAAACGCCTCTGGCTGCAAGGACAACAGGCCCAGCCGGTCGAAATTCAGATCCGCCAGATCCGCCAGCCGGTCAGGCCGGTTTAGATAGGCCCATTCCGCGCGCAGCATCTGCAACCGGTCATGCGCAGCACCAATGTCGCTGTAAAGCCCACGCACCTCGCACAGGGCGGACTGCGTCGTATAGTTTTCCTGATAGGCCCAGAATGCCGAAGCAATGACCGCCATTGCCGCGAAAACATACAAAAACCCCCGCATCAGCGCCCCCCCTTCTTGCGCATCATCGGCATGCCCAGATCAGCCGGATCAAGGCTTTGTGCCGGTGCATCAGTGCGGATCGCCACCCGCAGCTTGGCAGACCGCGACCGCGGATTTTCAGCCAGTTCCTGATCATCCGGCCCGATCGCCTTGCGTTTGTCGATCCGAAAGGCGGGGGTCACCTGCGTGGTTTCGGGCGCATAGCGGTTGGCATTGGCATTGTTGCCCGAACGTGCCTGCAAGAACCGCTTGGCCATCCGGTCCTCGACCGAATGAAAGGTCACGACGGCCAGCTGCCCGCCCGGTTTGAGCGCGCGTTCGGCGGCCATCAGCCCCATCGCCAATTCGCCATATTCATTGTTCACCGCGATCCGCAGCGCCTGAAAAGTGCGGGTGGCAGGATGCGACTGGTTGGGCTTGGCGCGGGGCAGGCAGCTTTCGACGATCTTGGCCAGCTGGCCCGTGGTCGTCAGCGGGCGCGCGGCGACAATCGCCTTGGCGATGCGGCGGGATGCGCGTTCTTCGCCGTAAAGATAGATGATATCGGCCAGTTCGGCCTCGTCCGCGTCATTGCACAGATCAGCTGCCGACAGGCCCGATTGCGACATGCGCATATCCAGCGGCCCGTCGCGCATGAAAGAAAAGCCGCGTTCGGCCAGATCAAGCTGCATCGAGCTGACACCAAGGTCCAGCACAACGCCGTCCAGATCCTGCGCATAGGTATCTAGCTGGGAAAACACGCCTTCCTGCATCACGATCCGGTCGCCATAATCGGCGACCCAACCGGCGGCCATCTGGAACGCCAGCGGATCACGGTCCACCGCGATCACCTTGTCCGCGCCTGCGGCCAAGAGCGCACGGGTATAGCCGCCATTGCCGAATGTACCATCCAGCCAGACCCCCGACACGGGGCCGACAGCGGCGATCAACGGCCGGATCAGGACAGGTATATGCGGGGTTTGATCTGCGGCAGCGGACATGGCGGGCCTATCCGTCCAGCAGGATCAGCGGGTCATAGCCGTCGGGCTTGTCCGCAAGATAGGCTGTCAGCGTGCTGGACACGTCACTGTCATAGCGGTCAGCCTTCCAGATCTCGAAATGGTCGCCAAGGCCGCTGAAGGTCAATTCACCGTCGGTGATGCCCAGTTTCTGGCGCTGCTTAATCGGCATGACGGTGCGGCCGTCCTTATCCACATCCAGACGGATCGACTGGCCGATGATCAGGCGCGACAGGATCTGCTTGCGCTCGGACCCGCGCGGCAGTGCGTTGATCTGGTCCACGACCTTGGCGAATTCGGCGACGCTATAACCGTGCAGCTGGTTTTTCAGATGCTCGCCATACAAAAGATACATGCGCGGGGTGCGGTCGGGGGTCCATTCGGGGTCACCAGATTCCAGCACACGACGAAAATCTGCCGGGATCGACATGCGCCCCTTGCCGTCCACCTTTTGGGTGTGTTCGCCGGTAAAACTCAGATCCACTGCCCTCTGCCTTCACTGTCCGCCGGACGCTGGTTCCGGATGTGAAAACGGCGGATTGTGCTGCTGCCACTGCACAATCCGCCGCCCTCGTCCCATCGCTGGGAAAGTCCGACTGCGCGTGCCACCTGGGGGGATGTCTGCTCGCTCACGCGCCGGATCGTTTTTGAAGTGATGCCGAAGCCTGTATGAAACCTGCTTATGCCGGTTGGGGTTCTTGATTTGCCCCTTTGAAGTCGTGTCCGTCATCACCGTGCAACACTTCTGCCATCGCGCGAAGCAGTGATCAAGGATTTTTTGGGATTTCATGGAACTTGATGGGCAAAGCACGACAATCCAAGCGAATGATTTTGCCACGTTTCGGACTGGTTATGCGCATATGTTGCGGACAGCGTGGAACGACCCACTATATAAAGGAATGCTGGGGGTTTTGTGCCTGATGCAGAAAAACCGCGGTTCTGCCACCTTTGGCATCGGTTTTTCAGATCATTTCCTGCCTTCATTCGCAAGAATCGCAGGAAAATGATTCGGATGCGTGATTGATTCCATGAATTCCCGGCGATGCGTCAGGTCAGGCGCTTGTGCATCACATACGCCGCGACAAACCCCTGTTCGGGGTGCCAGAACGCATCGGGGATGGTGCCGATGGTGGCAAAGCCCAGCCGGTGCCACAACCGGACAGCACCCGCATTGCTGGCCAGCACGAAATTAAACTGCATCGCCAGATAGCCCATCGCGCGCGCCTGATCCTGACTGTGCAGGCACATCTGCGCAGCCAGACCCTTCCCGCGCGCCGCAGAGGCGACGATATAGCCGCAGTTGCAGATATGCGCGCCACCGCCCGGCTGGTTGGTGCGGAGGTAATAGGTGCCGACGACACCATCATCCAGCAAAGCCACATAGGTCGCGGCGGGCTGTTGCATCCAATAGGCGAAAGCGGCGTCGCGGCTGATTGCAGGATCAACGGCATAGGTCGTGCCTGCGCGAAACACATCACGCAGGATCGGCCAAAGCGCGTCAAAATCCGCCTCGACCGCCCGCCGGATCGTGATCACGCCATGCCGCCCGCGATCAGCCGGCGCGCGATGGTGGCATAGGCCTCGGCCATCGGCGACGATCCTGCCGCAATCGGCGTGCCGGCATCGCCCGCAAGCCGCGTGTCAAGGTCGATGGGCAAGGCCCCCAGAAACGGCACGCCGATCTTGTCAGCCTCGGCCGCCACGCCGCCATGGCCAAAGATATGCGCCTCGTGGCCACAGCTGGGGCAGATATAGGTGGACATATTTTCGATCAGGCCCAGAATCGGCGTGTTCAGCGTGTTGAACATATCCAGTGCCTTGCGCGCATCCAGCAGCGCCACATCCTGCGGCGTGCTGACCACGATGGCGCCGGTCAGTTCGGTTTTCTGGCACAGCGTCAATTGCACATCACCGGTGCCGGGCGGCAGATCGACCAGCAGCACGTCCAACTCGCCCCAAGCCACCTGCCCCAGCATCTGTTGGAGCGCCCCCATCAGCATCGGGCCGCGCCAGACCACCGCCTTGTCGGGATCCATCATCAGGCCGATGGACATCATCGTGACACCATGCGCCTGCAGCGGGATGATCGTCTTGCCATCGGGACTGCCCGGGCGTTTGTTCACGCCCATCATGCGCGGCTGGCTGGGGCCATAGATATCGGCATCCAGCAGACCGACCCGCCGCCCCTGCCGCGCCAGCGCCACGGCAAGGTTGGACGACACGGTGGATTTGCCCACCCCGCCCTTGCCCGACCCGATGGCCAGAATGCGGTCCACGCCGCTAACCTTGGCGGGGCCGGCCTGCGGGGTCGGATGGCGGCCAATCTTGATCTGGGGCGGCTCGGCCAGTTTGGGCGCAGGACCATGCGCCGTCAAGATGGCGGCGACGCTGTCAACACCGGGCAAGGCCAGCACGACCTGTTCGGCCGCGCGGCGCACGCCATCCAGACGGGTGGCTTCGGCGGGCGTTTCGGCTTCGATCACGAAACTGACCTTGCCTGCGTCGATGGTCAGCGCGCGGATCATGTCGCGCCCCACGATATCACCGCCATCCGGCAGCGTGATCCGGCCAAGGGCGGTCATGATGATTTCTCGGGTTACGGCCATATCGACGGTTCCTTTTCAAATACGCCTGTTTTTGCGTCAACTTCTGGCACGTTTTAGGCAAGACGCAAGGGCACAACCCCACATGCCCAATTTTGCAACAGTCAGATGACATTAGGTCAGCATAACTTATGCATTTTCTGCATAGCAGCATTGACCGATCAGCCATTGTGCAAGTGCAGCATTATCTTACATGATGGTCACAAGCGAACGGCAAGCCTGCCGCGACCAGCACAACGAAACGAGTAGTGACATGACAACCTTTAACATCACGCTTCCGACAAGCATTCCATTCATGGACCGTCTGTCTGGGCTTCGCGCCACCCTGTCCGACAAGCTGGCCAAGCGCAAAGTGTTTCTGACAACGCTGAGCGAACTCCAGTCGCTGTCCAACCGCGATCTTGCGGATCTGGGCCTGTCGCGCTCTGCGCTGCGCGGCATCGCGCTCGAAGCTGCCTACGGCAAGTAATTCAAGAATCGGATCTGCTGCCTCCTCCCTGAAAAGGCAGATCTGACAGACCCCCGCGCTCTACCTCCTCCCGGGGTCAGGGGTCATGATTAAGGCGGCGGCGCCCACCTCCTCCCGGGTGCCGCCGCTTTATGACACAGGTTTCGGAACCGCCCACCTCCTCCCGGGCTGGGACCGATGATACCGCCGACGGCGCCCACCTCCTCCCGGGCAAAGTTGGCGAGGACGCGCCTTGCTTCTTCTCCTCCCGAGACGCAAGGAGGCGCTGATAAAAGAGAACGGTCATGCCCACCTCCTCCCGGGCATGGCCGTTTTTTTATGCGCGGTTGCAGGGGGCGCTGCCCCCACCCCGGATTAAATCCGGGGTCCCCCCGAAGTATTTTTGGAAATAAGAAGCCGGCGATCAGGCCCGCGTATCCTTGGGTGATCCCATCACCATATAGCTGGTGATAGACCGCACATGCGGCACCGTGCCAAGGGTATCGGTGTGAAACGCCTTATAGGCAGGCAGATCGGCGACCTCGACCCGCAGCATGTATTCGAACGCGCCTGCCACGTTGTGACATTCGGTGACTTGCGGCGCCCCCTGCATCGCGCGTTCAAACCCCGTCTGCGCGGATTTGGTATGTTCCGACAGCCCCACAGCGACATAGACCACATAGGCCCGACCGGTCTGCGACGGATCAAGCCGCGCGCGATAGCCTTTGATGACCCCGCTGCGTTCCAGGTCCTGCACGCGGCGCAGGCAGGCCGAGGGCGACAGCCCGACCTGTTCGGCAAGCTGCAGATTGCTGATCCGGCCATCGCGGGACAGGATGCGCAATATATGCGCGTTTATTTTGTCTATATTGGTCATGGGTTGCAGAAATAGCCTGAATTTGCGCAACTTGGCAATTACATTGCGCGATCTACCCACTATTGTTGCGCGATGAGTTATGACATCCTGATCGCCCTTGTGGGCTTTGCTTTTGCCTCTTCTGTCACGCCGGGGCCGAACAATGTGATGCTGATGGCCTCGGGGGCCAATTACGGGCTGCGCCGGACGGTGCCGCATATGCTGGGCATCTCGGTGGGTCATGCGTTTATGGTGTTCATGGTCGGCGTCGTGCTGCTGGGGGTATTCTTGGCCTATCCCGCGCTGAATATCGTGCTGAAGGTCGTCAGCGCCGCCTATATGCTGTGGCTGGCCTGGAAAATCGCCAATGCAGTGCCGCCAGAGATGAAGCAAGTCACCGGCAAGCCGTTCACCTTTTTGCAGGCGGCCGCGTTTCAATGGGTCAATCCCAAAGCCTGGTTCATGGCAACAACCGCGATCAGCGCCTATGCGCCGCAGGACCGCGGGCTGGTGCTGGGGTCGCTGATGGTGGCGGGGATTTTCGCCACAACCAACCTGCCCGCCGTCACGATCTGGGCCTGGATCGGGGTGCAGCTGCGCCGCTGGCTGGGCACCGCGCGCCGGCTGCGGGTGTTCAACATCAGCATGGCATTGTTGCTGGTGGCGTCACTCTGGCCGATGCTGGTGGGCTAGAACGGCACATCATCAGCCGCATCGGCGCTGACGATGAACCGCGCGACGACATGTTTGGTCCCGGCCTTGTCAAAGGCGATTTCGAGCTTGTCACCTTCGATCGCCAGCACATTGCCATAGCCAAATTTCTGGTGGAACACGCGGTCATCCACGCTGAAGGCCGATATGGCGGTGGCGTCGATCGTCATGTTGCGCGCCTCGGACGGCATGGCCATGCCGCGTTGCTGGCTGCGCCCTTGCAGCCGCCGCCAGCCCGGCGAATTATAGACATCGGCGTCATGCGCTTTCTGGTGCAGATCAGACCCCGCCGCCCCCATAATCGCGGGCGAGGCGCTGGCCGCCATCCCTGCCGCCCCGAACCCGCCGCCATAAAGGCCCGGCGGCGTCAGCACCGCGACATGATCGACAGGCAATTCGTCAATGAACCGCGACGGCATCTGCGATTGCCACTGGCCGTAAACGCGGCGGTTGGCGGCGAAAGAGATCGTGCAAAGCTCTTCGGCGCGCGTGATGCCGACATAGGCAAGGCGGCGTTCCTCCTCCAGCCCCTTCAGCCCGCTTTCGTCCATCGACCGCTGCGAGGGGAACAACCCATCCTCCCAGCCTGGCAGGAACACAGACGGAAATTCCAGCCCCTTGGCCGCGTGCAGGGTCATGATGCTGACCTTTTCGCCCGCTTCCTCGGTCTCGTTATCCATAATCAGGCTGACATGTTCGAGAAAACCCTGCAGATTCTCGAAATTTTCCAGCGCCTTGACCAGTTCCTTGAGGTTTTCGAGCCGTCCCGGTGCCTCTGGCGTTTTGTCGTTCTGCCAGAAGCCGGTATAGCCGGATTCGTCCAGAATGATCTCGGCCAGTGCGACATGGGTATCCGCCTCGGCGCGCACTTGCGCCGCCCAGCGGTCCAGCCCTGCGACCAGTTCGGTCAGTTCCTTCAACCCCTTGCCGCCCAGCAGACGCCCTTGGCAGACCAGCCGCGCGCCTTCAACCAGCGGCACGCCACCCGCGCGCGCGGTGCGCTGGATCGTCTGGATCGCCTTGTCGCCCAAGCCGCGTTTGGGGGTGTTGACGATGCGTTCAAACGCCAGATCATCGGCGGGCGACACGGCCAGACGGAAATAGGCCATCGCATCGCGGATTTCCATCCGTTCATAGAATCGCGGCCCGCCGATCACGCGGTAGGGCAGGCCGATGGTCAAAAACCGGTCTTCAAACGCGCGCATCTGGTGGCTGGCGCGGACAAGGATCGCCATACTGTCCAGCCCCAACGGTGCCATGCCACGGGTGCCGCGCTGGCTGGCTTCGATTTCCTCGCCGATCCAGCGCGCCTCTTCCTCGCCGTCCCAATGGCCGATCAGGCGGACCTTTTCACCTTCCTGCACGGAGGTGAACAGCGTCTTGCCCAACCGGCCCTTGTTGGCGGCAATCACGCCTGACGCAGCAGCAAGGATATGCGGGGTAGAGCGGTAATTTTCTTCCAGCCTCACCACATGGGCGCCCGGAAAATCCGCCTCGAACCGCAGGATATTGCCCACTTCGGCCCCGCGCCAGCCATAGATCGACTGGTCATCATCGCCCACGCAGCAGATATTCTTGTGCCCCGCCGCCAGCAGGCGCAGCCATAGATATTGGGCAACATTGGTATCTTGATATTCGTCCACGAGGATATAGCGAAACCGCGTCTGGTACTGGCGCAGCACATCGGGATATTTCTGGAAAATCGTGACCATATGCAGCAGAATATCGCCGAAATCGACAGCATTCAGGTCGACCAAACGGCGCTGATAGGCGGCGTAAAGATCGACACCCTTGCCATCGAACGCCCCGCTTTCGGTGACAGGCACCTTGTCGGGCGTCAGCGCCTTGTTCTTCCAGCCATCGATGATCCCCGCCAGCATCCGCGGCGGCCAGCGTTTTTCGTCGATATCGGAGGCCACGACCAATTGCTTGAGCAGACGCAACTGGTCATCGGTATCAAGGATCGTAAAACTCGATTGCAGCCCCACCAGTTCGGCATGACGCCGCAGCAGTTTGGCACTGACTGAATGAAACGTACCCAACCATGGCAGACCTTCCACCGCCTCGCCCATCAGCGCGGCGATCCGGTGCTTCATCTCGCGCGCGGCCTTGTTGGTAAATGTGACCGCCAGCACCTCTTGTGGCCGCGCGGACCCTGTCGCCAGCACATGCGCGATCCGGCTGGTCAGCGCCTTGGTCTTGCCGGTCCCCGCCCCCGCCAGCATCAAGACCGGCCCGTCCAGCGTTTCCACCGCCTGCCGTTGCGCAGGGTTCAGCCCGTCCAGATAGGGCATCGCAGGCCGCGCCATCGCGCGCTGGCTCAGCGGAATGGCGGCCGCCTCAAAGGCATCATCTTCGGAATAATCACTCATCCCCCAGACATAGCGCCATCACCGCGCCATGAAAAGCCTTGTTCTACTTCCGTTCCATCCCATCTTCCGAGCAAAAATATCCCCGCCGGAGGCATCCCAGCCATTGCAAATGGCGGGAAATCCCCCCTAACGTCGCGGCATGAACGCCCATGCAAAATACCCCGCGATATCCGACCTGAAAACCCGCGCGCGGGGGCGTATCCCGCATTTCGTCTGGGAATATCTTGACAGCGCGACAGGGGTCGAAGCCACGCAAAGGCGCAACCGTACCGCGCTGGATCAGGTGCTGCTGGACCCGTCGATCCTGCATGGCGAATTCGCGCCCGATCTGTCCACCACCCTGCTGGGGCGCGACCATCCTCTGCCGATCGGGATCGCACCCTTGGGCATGTCGGGGCTGATCTGGCCGGGGGCGGAACAGATGCTGGCGCGCATGGCCGCGCGTGAAGCCATCCCCTACACCCTGTCTACCGTGGCCAGCCAATTGCCCGAAGATGTGGGGCCACATGCGGGCGATCAAGGCTGGTTTCAGCTTTACCCCCCACGCGATCCGGTGATCCGCGACGATATCCTGAACCGCGCCAAGGGGGCGGGGTTTCACACGCTGGTGCTGACGGTCGATGTGCCCGTCGCCTCGCGGCGCGAACGGCAGACGCGGGGCGGGCTGACGCAACCGCCGAAACTGACGCCGCGGCTGGCGCTGCAGGCGGCGCGCTGTCCGGCCTGGCTGCTGGGCATCAGGCAGACCGGCATGCCGCGCCTGCGGCTGATGGAAAGCTATAGTCAGGTCAAAGGCTCGCTGCCATCGAACCAGCACATCGGCTACCTTTTGCGCACCTCGCCGGATTGGGATTATTTCAAGGCCCTGCGCGATGCATGGGATGGCCCTTTGGTGGTCAAGGGCGTGGGCCGCGCCGATGATGCCGCGCGCCTGACCGACGAAGGCGCGGATGCGATCTGGGTCAGCACCCATGCGGGCCGGCAGTTCGACGGCGGTCCCGCCAGTATCGAAACGCTGCCCGCGATCCGTGCCGCGACCCCGCTACCAGTGATTTTCGACAGCGGTATCGAAGGCGGGCTGGACGTTTTGCGCGCGCTGGCCTTGGGCGCGGATTTCGTGATGCTGGGCCGCGCGTTTCATTACGGGCTGGCCGCGATGGGCGAACCGGGGGCAGCCCATGTGCTGGATATCCTGCGCCAGGACATGATTTCCAACATGGGCCAGCTGGGCGCGCGCAGCCTGAAAGACCTGCCTGCCTGCCTGCGCCAGACCCCTTAACCATCTGGACGTCTCCGCATTTGCCGCTTACCAATGCTGCAACTGCGAAGGGGACGACAATGACCGAATTCAAGAAAATCCTGATTGCCAACCGTGGCGAAATCGCGATCCGCATCATGCGCGCCGCCAACGAGATGGGCAAGAAAACCGTCGCCGTCTTTGCCGAAGAGGATAAACTCGGCCTGCACCGTTTCAAGGCGGACGAGGCTTACCGGATCGGCGAAGGCATGGGGCCGGTCGCGGCCTATCTCTCGATTGACGAAATCATCCGCGTGGCGAAAATGTCTGGCGCGGATGCGATCCACCCCGGATACGGGCTTTTGTCCGAAAACCCCGATTTCGTGGATGCCTGCACATCGCACGGCATCACCTTCATCGGTCCCAAAGCGCAAACCATGCGCCAGCTGGGCGACAAGGCCTCTGCGCGGCGTGTGGCGATCGAGGCTGGCGTGCCGGTCATCCCCGCGACCGACGTTTTGGGCGATGATATGGACCTGATCCGCAAACAGGCGGCCGAGGTTGGCTATCCCCTGATGCTCAAGGCGTCATGGGGCGGCGGCGGGCGCGGGATGCGCCCGATCATGCATGAAAAGGAGCTTGAGGAAAAAGTCCGCGAAGGCCGGCGCGAGGCCGAAGCCGCCTTCGGCAATGGCGAAGGCTACCTTGAAAAGATGATCATGCGCGCCCGCCATGTCGAGGTACAGATCCTGGGCGATAGTCACGGCCAGATCTATCATCTGTGGGAACGCGATTGTTCGGTCCAGCGCCGCAACCAAAAGGTGGTGGAACGCGCCCCTGCCCCCTATCTGTCTGCCGCCCAGCGCGAACAGATTTGCAATCTGGGCAAAAAGATCTGCGCCCATGTGAATTACGAATGTGCCGGCACGGTCGAATTCCTGATGGATATGGACAGCGGGGATTTCTTTTTCATCGAGGTGAACCCCCGCGTGCAGGTCGAACATACCGTCACCGAAGAAGTCACTGGCATCGACATCGTGCGCGCACAAATCCTGATCGCCGAAGGCAAATCACTGGTCGAGGCGACAGGCTGCGCCTCGCAATATGATGTGAAACTGGACGGCCACGCCCTGCAATGTCGCGTCACCACCGAAGACCCGCAAAACAATTTCATCCCCGATTACGGGCGCATCCAGATGTATCGCAGCGCCACGGGTCCGGGCATCCGCCTTGACGGTGGCACCGCCTATTCGGGTGCCGTGATCACGCGCTATTACGACAGCCTTTTGACCAAGGTCACCGCCCGCGCCCCCACGCCCGAAATGGCGATTGCGCGGATGGACCGTGCCTTGCGCGAATTCCGCATCCGCGGGGTTTCCACCAATATCGCCTTTGTCGAAAACCTGCTGAAACATCCAACCTTTCTGAACAACGAATACCACACCAAATTCATCGACGAGACGCCGGACCTGTTCACCTTTTCCAAGCGCCGCGACCGCGCAACGAAAATCCTGACCTATATCGCTGATATCACCGTCAACGGGCATCCCGAAACCGCAGGCCGTGCGCGCCCCGCCGCCGATATCCGTCTGCCGCGCCCGCCGGTGAAACCGACCAGCAACCTGACGCCCGGCACGCGCAACATCCTTGACACCCAAGGGCCTGCGGCCGTGGCGCAATGGATGCGCGACCAAAAACAGGTGCTGATCACCGACACGACAATGCGCGACGGGCATCAATCCTTGCTGGCCACGCGGATGCGGTCGATCGACATGATCAACGCCGCCCCCGCCTATGCGGCGAAAATGCACGGGTTGTTCAGCGTCGAATGCTGGGGCGGCGCGACATTCGATGTGGCCTACCGGTTCTTGCAGGAATGTCCGTGGCAGCGGCTGCGCGATATCCGCGCCGCCACGCCCAATATCATGACGCAGATGCTGCTGCGCGCCTCCAACGGTGTGGGCTATACCAATTACCCCGACAATGTCGTGCAAAGCTTTGTGGCGCAGGCCGCGATTTCGGGTGTTGACGTGTTCCGCGTCTTCGACAGCCTGAACTGGGTCGAAAACATGCGCGTCGCGATGGATGCGGTGATCGACGCGAACAAGGTCTGCGAAGGCACGATCTGTTACACCGGTGACCTTTTGGACCCTGCGCGCAGCAAATATGACCTGAAATATTATGTCGCCATGGCCAAGGAGCTGGAATCCGCCGGCGCCCATGTGCTGGGGCTGAAGGATATGGCAGGGCTGCTCAAACCCGCCGCGGCCAGCGTGCTGATCAAGGCGCTGAAGGACGAGATCGGCCTGCCCGTGCATTTCCACACGCATGACACATCGGGTGCTGCGATTGCCACCGTACTGGCCGCTGCTGCGGCGGGGGTGGATTGCATCGATGCGGCGATGGATTCCTTTTCAGGCAACACATCGCAACCCACGCTTGGCTCGATCGTCGAGGCCTTGCGCGGCACCGACCGCGACACCGGTCTTGATATCGCGGCGATCCGCGAGATCAGCAATTATTTCGAACAGGTCCGCGCACATTACACGGCCTTCGAATCGGGTCTGCAGGCCCCCGCGTCAGAAGTTTATCTGCATGAAATGCCCGGCGGCCAGTTCACCAACCTCAAGGCGCAGGCGCGGTCCTTGGGGCTGGAAGACCGCTGGCACGAGGTGGCGCAGACCTATGCAGATGTGAACCGGATGTTCGGCGATATCGTCAAGGTCACGCCGTCATCAAAGGTCGTCGGCGATATGGCACTGATGATGGTCAGCCAGAACCTGACCCGCGCGCAGGTCGAGGATCCATCGGTCGATGTCTCGTTCCCCGACAGCGTGATCGACATGATGCGCGGCAATCTGGGCCAACCGCCGGGTGGCTGGCCTGCGGCCTTGCAGAAAAAGATCCTCAAAGGAGAAGCACCACAGACCGACCGTCCGGGGAAGGCGCTGCCCGCCGTCGATCTGGCCAAGACCAAAGCCGATTTGCAGGTGAAATTCGAGGATGTGATCATCGATGACGAAGATCTGAACGGGTACCTGATGTATCCCAAAGTCTTCATGGATTACACCGCGCGCCACGAAATCTATGGCCCTGTGCGCACTTTGCCCACGCGGACCTTCTTTTACGGGATGGAACCGGGCGAGGAAATCGCCGCCGAAATCGACCCCGGCAAGACGCTCGAAATCCGCATGCAGGCCGTGGCCGACATGAACGAGGATGGCGAGGTCAAGGTGTTCTTCGAACTCAACGGCCAGCCCCGCACGATCAGGGTGATGAACCGGCTTGCCGCCGCCGACAAGGTGCAGCGCCCCAAGGCAGAACTGGGCAACACGGGCCATATCGGCGCGCCGATGCCCGGTGTCGTGGCCAGCGTGGCCGCAGTGGCGGGCAAACAGGTCAAGGCAGGCGATCTGTTGCTGACGATCGAGGCGATGAAAATGGAAACCGGCATCCACGCCGAACGGGACGCAGTGGTCAAGGCGGTGCATGTCCAGCCCGGCAGCCAGATCGACGCCAAGGATCTGCTGGTCGAGCTGGAATAATCTGCCCAAAGGGGCGCAACACCTGCTTGCGCCCCGCCCTTGCACTTCTCTTTTCCCCAAAATACTCCCGCCGGAGGCCCCCCTGACCATCTGGCACCCCGCCAAGGCTGTCTGCCGTAGGGCGGGGTTTACCCCGCCGCCCCTGCCATTGCCCGAAACACCACAAAAAACACGAGGCTCTGCAATTTTGGCCTTGCGGACCACGCCAAGTATTTGTAATCCACGCCTCACCAACGGATGCGGGCGTAGCTCAGGGGTAGAGCATAACCTTGCCAAGGTTAGGGTCGAGAGTTCGAATCTCTTCGCCCGCTCCAATTGGTTCACTGGCCCAGCGGGCTGTTTGCAAAGGCCGCCTTTCAGGGCGGCCTTTTGCATTATGGATCAGGCAAAAGCCTTGATTGTGCCGTTGCGCGGCGGCATCGCAGGGGCATTCAGCACCGGATGCGGGCGCACATCCGCATAGTCGCCCCAGCTGCGCCGCCCTTCTGCCACGCTGTCATGCGCGGCGGGCGCGGCCGAAGCGGCGTCATCTTCTGCGTCCCAACAGGCTGCATCGTCATACTGCGCAATCAGGTCGAGATCTTCGTCCCCCTCGCCCATATCCGCAGCATCGGCAGCAAGCTGACGATCAATACGGCGGGCCACCTCTGCCGCGTTGGCGACGGCAGACAAAAAGATCTGGCTGACCAGCGCCGTCTCTGTCTGCGTGCCGATCAGCGCATAGAGACTGGGGATCAGGCCATAAAGATCATCCATCACCTCGCGCCCCTCATCGGTCATGATGATGGTGCTGACATAGGGGTTGCGCCGTTCGGCTGACAGGGCCAGCGTATGGGTCAACTGGGTGCCGACCCGTTGATCCATAACCATAAGGTCGATCATTTCGGCATGGATCATGGCCTGGGCAAGGTCGCGGCTGGTCACGCACAGGGTCTGAAACCCCTTACTGGCCAGAATATGGGCTGTTTGCACCGCATCGGCGGCGTCGGCACGCAAGATCATTGCTTTCATCGGATTCTCCTGACAAGACTTCATCCCCTGCTGAATGACAGCAAATGCTTAAAACTTGCTGAAAAGCGCTGGCAGGCGCCCTGCGGACTTGGCGGTCGCGGCGGATGCCCTTATAGACAGCGCCAGCACGGCCAAGGGACAGCAGCACATGCGCACAGCCACGATCACCCGCAAGACCGCGGAAACCGATATCACGGTGACCATCAATCTGGATGGCAGCGGGACCTATGACAACGCCACCGGCGTCGGGTTTTTCGACCACATGCTGGATCAATTGGCGCGCCATGCGCTGATCGACATGACCATCCGCGCCAGCGGCGATCTGCATATCGACGATCACCACACGGTCGAGGATGTGGGCATCGCACTTGGCCAGGCACTGACGCAGGCTTTGGGCGACAAGCGTGGCATCCGGCGTTACGGGTCCTGCCATCTGGCGATGGATGACGCACAGGTGCGTGCGGCGCTCGATCTGTCGGGGCGGGCCTATCTGATCTGCAATCTGGACCTGCCGTTTGGCAAGATCGGCACATTTGACACCGAACTGGTGCGCGAATTCTTTCAGGCCCTGTCCACGCATGGCGGCATCACGCTGCATATCGACCGGCTGCACGGGTTCAACGCGCATCACATCACCGAAGCCGCGTTCAAGGCGGTCGCGCGCGCTTTGCGTGACGCGGTGGAAACCGACCCGCGCAAGGGCGATGCGATCCCGTCCACCAAGGGCAGCCTATGACCACGGCACTGGTCGATTACGACAGCGGCAACCTGCATTCGGCGCAAAAGGCGTTCGAACGGATGGCAGCAGAGGTCGGTGCAGGCACGATCATCGTCACTGGCGATCCTGATGTCGTGGCCCGCGCCGACCGGATCGTCCTGCCCGGTGACGGGGCCTTTCCGCATTGTCAGGCGCAACTGCACGCGCATTCCGGCCTCGCCGAAGCGATCACCGAGGCTGTCACCTGCCGCGCTGTCCCGTTCTTTGGCATCTGCGTAGGGATGCAGATGCTGGCGACCATTGGCCATGAATACGAGGATACGCCCGGTTTCGGCTGGATCGCGGGCGATATCCGCCGGATCACCCCCGCCGATCCCGCGCTGAAAGTGCCGCATATGGGCTGGAACGATCTGGTGATCGACACCCCCCATCCGGTGCTGGACGGAATTGCCACCGGCGAACATGCCTATTTCGTCCATTCCTATGCGATGCAGGTCAGCAATCCGGCAGAACGGCTGGCCCATGTCGATTACGGCGGCGATGTCACCGCCATCATCGGGCGCGACAATATCATCGGCACCCAGTTCCACCCCGAGAAAAGCCAGCATGCGGGCCTGCGCATGATCGCTAATTTCCTGAGCTGGAGACCGTAAGCATGACAGCCTTTCACTTGTCCCGCCGCGCGGTCCTGCTTGGTGCAGGGGCGGCCCTTGCCGCTTGCGCGCGCAACGACGCGGATCAGGCCAGCAGGGCCGATACCAGCAACATCCCGCTGCATCCCAATGAAACGCCCGCATTGCGCGGCCTGATCAACCAATATGCCGACATCCACGAGATCCCCGTGACCTTGCTGCACCGGGTGATCATCCGCGAAAGCACGCATAACCCCGTCGCGCGCAACGGCCCCTATTACGGGCTGATGCAGATCCACCCGCAAACCGCGCGCAGCATGGGGTTTCGCGGGCAGCCGCGCGATCTGCTGGATGCGGAAACCAACCTGAAATACGCTGGCCGCTATCTGCGCGGCGCATGGCTGGTGTCGGACGGCGATGAAGCCACCGCCGTCCGCTGGTACGCGCGCGGCTATTACTACGAGGCCAAGCGCCGTGGCATGCTGGTGGAAACAGGGCTGCGCCCAATCCCCACCAGCAGCTAGATCAGCCTATTCCACCCGCACCCAGTTCTGGCTGGAACACAGCAAGCCGCCCGCCACGCAGCCACGCAGACGCAACGCATCGCCATCAACATCCATTTTGCCCAGATAGATCCGGTCATTGGACGGGCGCCAGACCTGCCCTTGATAGCTGGCAGCCCCCGTTGGCACCATGTCGATCACCAATTGCCGACCCAGGTTTTCGGATTGATATTCACCATCGGCATTAAACGTGCGCGCAATGATGCCACACACAGCCGCGCCACAAGGCGCGATTGTGATATGGGCGAAAGCGCCGTCATCGACCTCGGTTTGCCAGGTGCCGATAGCGGCATCCTGCGCGCTGACGGCACCGGCCATGGCAAAGGCCGCGGCGGCGGCCAGGATTAGGTGTTTCATATCGATCTCCTCCCTGAAGATGGGGCAGTTTGATCCGGACCGATTTGCGCAATCAAGTCTGACGTTGGGTCGGGGCTGCGTTGCATTCGCCCGCGCGCCATGCATAACGGGCGCAAAGATGCGAAAGGCTGCGACGATGATCCTTTACCCTGCCATCGACCTCAAGGACGGACAGGCCGTGCGGCTGGTGCATGGCGACATGACCCAGACCACCGTGTTCAACGACGACCCCACCGCACAGGCGCGCGCCTTCGTGGATGCAGGCTGCCAATGGCTGCATCTCGTGGATCTGAACGGCGCTTTTGCAGGCGCACCGGTGAACGCCGCCCCGGTCGAGGCGATTTTGAAAGCCTGCCCCGTGCCTGCGCAACTGGGCGGCGGCATCCGCGATATAGCCACGATCGAGGCCTGGCTCGACAAGGGCCTCGCGCGGGTGATTCTGGGCACGGTCGCCGTGGAAAACCCAGATCTGGTCCGGCAGGCCGCGCGCGCCTTTCCAGGGCAAGTCGCTGTGGGCTTAGACGCCCGCAATGGGCGCGTCGCCACCCGTGGCTGGGCCGAGGAAACCGATCTCATGGTCACCGATCTGGCGCGCAGTTTCGAAGACGCAGGCATTGCCGCGATCATCTATACCGACATCCTGCGCGACGGTACGATGAAAGGGCCCAATATCGCGGCCACCGCCGATCTGGCCCGCGCGGTCAGCATCCCGGTCATCGCCTCTGGCGGGGTGTCCTCGCTGGCGGATCTGACCGCGCTGCGCGACACCGGCGTGATCGCGGGTGCCATTTCGGGCCGCGCGCTTTATGACGGCGCACTTGATCTGGCACAGGCGCTGCGCGTGCTTGCCGAACCGGCAGCGCAGGCCTAAACAGGGCCATGCTTAAGGTCCGCATCATCCCCTGCCTCGACGTCGCCGATGGGCGCACCGTGAAAGGCGTGAACTTCGTCGATCTGGTCGATGCCGGCGATCCGGTGGAACAGGCGATGGCCTATAACGCGGCAGGCGCGGACGAATTGGTCTTTCTCGACATCAAGGCGACCCATGAAAACCGTGGCACCATGTTCGATCTGGCGACGCGCACCGCGGAACAATGTTTCATGCCGCTGACCATCGGCGGCGGCGTGCGCACGCATCACGATGTGCGCGACCTGCTGCTGGCGGGGGCGGACAAGGTCAGCTTCAATTCGGCGGCTGTGGCCAACCCCGATGTGGTGGCCGAGGCTGCGATGCGCTTTGGCTCGCAATGTATCGTCGTGGCCATCGACGCCAAAACCGTGGCCCCCGGCAAATGGGAGATTTTCACCCATGGCGGCAGGCGGGCCACCGGCATCGACGCGGTGGATTTCGCCCGCACGGTCGTTGAAAAAGGTGCCGGTGAAATCCTTTTGACCTCGATGGACCGCGACGGGACCAAGGCGGGGTTCAACCTGCCGCTGACCCGCGCCATCGCGGATGCCGTCGATGTGCCGGTGATCGCCTCTGGCGGGGTCGGCACGCTGGATCACCTTGTTGAAGGCGTGACCATCGGCGGGGCCTCCGCCGTGCTGGCCGCCTCGATCTTTCATTTCGGCACCTTTACCATCGCACAGGCCAAGGCGCATATGGCCGCAGCCGGCATCGCGGTGCGGCCATGACGCTGGATGATCTCGCCGCCCTGATTGCCGCGCGCAAGAATGCCGATCCCGCCAGCAGCTGGACCGCGCAACTCCTTGCCAAAGGCCCCGCAAAATGCGCCGAGAAATTCGGTGAAGAGGCGATCGAGGCGATCATCGAAGCCGTCAAAGGCGACCGCGACAAACTCACATCCGAAGCCGCCGACGTGCTTTACCATCTTCTGGTGATGCTGACCGCGCGCGATGTGACTTTGGCCGAAGTTGTGGCCGAACTCGCCCGCCGCCAGGGCACATCAGGCATCGACGAAAAATCCGCCCGCCCGTCCTGATCCACTATTTCTTATTTCCAAAAATACTCATACGCAGGGGCAGCCCCTGTCACAGCTTCGAGGAAATAATCCCCGTCGCAAACCCGCCCATGCGCAATTCACCAAACAGCCGCTGGTATTCAATCTTGGGGCAACGATCCTGCACCACCGTCACACCGCGTGCTTCAGCCTTGGCCGCAGCCTCTGCATGGGTCACGCCGATCTGCATCCAGATCGTTTGCAAATCAGGCCAGCGCGCGAGTGCTTCATCAACCAGCGCAGGCACGGCATCGGGTTTGCGAAAGATATCGACCATATCCACGTCATGCGGGATATCGGCCAGGCTGGCATAAACCGTCTCGCCGAACAGGCTCTGCCCCGCCAGCCCCGGATTGACCGGGATCACGCGAAAGCCTTTCAGCCCCAGATAGCGCGCCACAAAATAGCTGGGGCGCACCGGATTGGCCGACACACCCACCACCGCGATGGTGCGGGTGCGTTTGAGAATCCTGCGCAGGCTGTCGTCATTGATGGTCATATGGTCACCCTAACCCAAGGTCTGAAAAGAAAAAAGCGCCCAAGAAAACCTTGGGCGCCAGTTATGGAACGAGGGACAGTGCGTTTGGCACAACCGGTTCCAAAGGCTGCGCCATACTACACAGATGGTAAGCTATCCCGACAACAAAAGGTTCCCTCAGCAAGACGTGATGAATGCGTGATGCTGTCACTTTCAGTCGAATACGTCTTCGATGATGTCCCAGATTTCCGAAAACACCTTGCGACCAAAGCTTTTGCCCTTACGCCGCTTTTGCGGTCGGGCGACCTGCTGACGTTCGGGATGGGGCGGGGTATAGGGGCGCTTTTGTGGTTCGGGCGCGGGTGCCTTGGTGGCAGGCAGCATCTTCATCACATGCAGCGGCGCTCCACAATTGCTGCAGCTCAACTCGTGCCGGTCATGGCCGCGCAACACCAGCGCCGCCCGTGTCCCGCAATAGCAGCAGGTCGCGATCTTTGTCCCAGCCATCTGTCACCCCGTCATCAGCCTCTGGCTGCATATAAGGCGACGGCGGCCGCATTTGAAACGTTGAGCGAGCCAAAATCGGCACTTGCGTCGATGCGGACCAGTATGTCGCAGGTCTCGCGGGTTTTGTCGCGCAGGCCCGGCCCTTCGGCCCCCATCACCAGCGCCACGGCGCGGTCGCGCTTGGCCTCGACGGCGGCTTCGATCGTTGTCTCGGCCTCACCGTCCAGCCCCAGCACCAGATAGCCCATCTGCTGCAATTCCACGATCGCATCGGCCAGATTGCGCACCCGCAGGTAAGGCTGGCGTTCCAGCGCGCCGCTGGCGGTCTTGGCCAAGGCGCCAGTTTCGGGGGCTGCATGGCGCTGCATCGCGACAACAGCGCGCGCGCCGAACACTTCAGCCGATCGCAGGATCGCACCCACGTTATGCGGGTCGGTCACGCGGTCCAGCAGCACGATGCGCGGCGGCATCGGGCCTTCGCGCAGGGCGACATCCTGCAAACTGCCCCAATCCAGCGGTTTGACCTCCAGCGCGGCCCCCTGATGCACCGATTGCGGATCAAGCGGTGCCGCAAATTTGCGCGGATCACTGATTTCAGGTTCGATCCCGCCCGTCGCCACCGCCTCACCCAGACGTTCCAGCGCATTGCGCGTCACGATCAGGCGCAGTTTTTCGCGCGCGGGGTTTTCCAGCGCATCGCGCACGGCATGCAGGCCGAACAACCAGACGGTTTCCTGCGACGCCACGCGCTTGGCCTGTTCCTTGGCGATCACCCATGTCGGCTTTTTCATTCTGGCATCCGTCCTCGCTTTTCCTAGCCGATACGCGACATTGCACGCGCTGTGAAGAGGCAGGCCGAAACCCGCGACTTTTGCGGTTGACGGCAATCGGGGCCGCAGGTAACCACCACCGCAGTGGGCGACAGGCCGCAAGGTGTGGCAGGGGACTGTAACTCCCTCGCGGAGACGCACGCCAGGTTCGATTCCTGGGTCGCCCACCACTTTCATCTTTTGCCTACTGTTACTGCGGCGCGTTTTCTCTTAGAGTCTGATTCGAAACTAACTGAACTTTCTCAATCCCTTGCGAGATGCCGTGTGACGCGTCTGATGTGTGCGATGAGTATCCACGCTTCAGCGCTGGCGATGGATTTCTCCCAATCTTTCG